>Ga0308164_10000915_pt1 | contig 39022 bp, 54 predicted proteins | sample PhyTR2_FD_201031 | JGI IMG/M metagenome (GOLD analysis project Ga0308164, IMG submission 201031) | Phyllosphere microbial communities from UC Gill Tract Community Farm, Albany, California, United States - DLSLT.R2 | ecosystem: Host-associated > Plants > Phyllosphere > Unclassified | place: USA... | reverse complement strand
AACTGCCAGAAGGCGTTGAGATGGTAATGCCTGGTGACAACGTGAACATGGTTGTTACCCTGATCCACCCAATCGCGATGGATGACGGTCTGCGTTTCGCAATCCGTGAAGGCGGCCGTACTGTAGGCGCTGGTGTTGTTGCTAAAGTTATCGCTTAATCGCTGATAATTAAGAGCAAAAAAAAGGGTGCTTCGGCACCCTTTTTTATTGCCTAAATTTGCATACCAAAGAGAGCAAACTACATTTGCAATAATAACCATTCTCATTTACAGTTAGTTCAAGATTTATGCGAAGTGTGGTTTATATGTACGTGTGTTTGTGCAATTCAGTCAGTGATAAAACGATCAGACAGGCTGTCAGGCGTTACCAGCCGCAAACGTTCCAACAGCTGAGGAATTTTGTTCCGGTAGGAACGCAATGTGGCAAATGTGTTCGCATGGCACGACAGATAATGGAAGATGAATTACAGCAAATTCCTGAATACAAAAACATCGCTTAAAAATACTTAGTTAAAAAGTGTGCCTTTTTTTTGACTTACTCTGAACCGGATCTACGCTTTAGATACCGGAACGGAGGAGTTACCTATGAAAGGCGATAAAAAAGTCATTGCACACCTCAATAAACTTCTTGGAAATGAACTGGTTGCTATCAATCAGTATTTTTTGCATGCCCGTATGTTTAAAAACTGGGGACTGATGCGGCTCAACGGTATCGAATATCATGAATCCATTGATGAAATGAAGCATGCCGATATCTACATTGAGCGGATCCTGTTCCTTGAAGGCCTCCCAAATTTGCAGGATCTCGGCAAACTCAATATTGGTGAAGATGTTGAGGAAATGCTGAAGTCTGATTTGCTGCTGGAACTCGAAGGGGCGAAGGACTTACGCGAAGGCATTGCTTACGCAGACTCGGTTCATGATTATGTCAGCCGCGATTTAATGATTACTATTCTGGCGGATGAAGAACATCACATTGACTGGCTGGAAACCGAACTGGAATTAATCGGGCGTATCGGCATCCAGAATTACATTCAGTCTCAGTTGAAAGAAGAATCCCAATAAACTCCGGTGTCTTAACTAAACATCAGCCAGACTATGTTGCTTTCCTGGCTGATGTAAATCAACGCGCCGGCCATTGCCAGACAAGGGCCGAAAGGGATTTGCTCTGACATTTTATAAACGCCCATCCGTATCAATGCGAAAACAATCCCCGCCAGCGCAGCCAGAATGCATAAATAGGGTAACATCTGCCAGCCCACCCAGGCACCCAGGGCCGCCAGCAATTTAAAATCGCCGTACCCCATTCCTTCTTTTCCACTGACTATTTTGACTCCCCAGTACAAAAGCCACAACGCCAGATAACCTGCGGCTGCACCATATAATGCATCCTGAAGAGTCACTTCTCCGGAAATGGAATGAACAAGTAATCCGGCCCAGAGCAGTGGCAGTGTAAGCCGATCCGGAAGCAGGTAAGTGGCCAGGTCAATCAGGCTAAGCGCCAGAAGAAACCAAAATAACAGTAAAGCACTCAGTAAACTCAGGGGCGTGGTAAACAGAAACGAGAGGCCAAGGAACATGGCAGCACAACCGGCTTCTGTCAGAGGATACCTTTTCGAGATCGAGGCTGCGCAATAATGGCATTTTCCTCGTAACAACAACCAGCTCAGAACCGGAATGTTCTGCCAGTATTTTAGCGGATGTTTACAGGCCGGGCAGTGTGATGCCGGAAGGCTCAGATTAAAACCATGTCCGGTCAGTTGACCCTCGTTGTGAATCATCAGCGGCAAGCGATAAACAACGACGTTAAGAAAGCTGCCCAGCAGCAATCCCAAAACAGCGACACAGGTGTGATAAAACCCGCCGGGTAATGAGGTGATAAAAGTCAATTGCAGCCATCCTCCGTCCATACGAAACATCTCTATTGTTGTTACATCTGCCCGTTAACGCAGTGTGAGTAGTGGAACACTGACGCTTCCGGTGGGGCCGGTACCTGTCACTATTGAGATGGCCACGACCTGAATACCGTATTCCTTATTGAGGATTTCAAGCCAGCGTAAAAGGGTGGCGTAAGGGACCTGTTCAAAGCTTAGGGTGACTCCCCGTTCATTCTGAGTAGTCTTAGGAAGTTGCAGGGATAAACCCGCCGCTGAGGTGTTAATAGCATCCGTCAGCTTTTCTGTCTTAACCCGCAGTCCGGAAGGTGCCCCGAGCCGCTGAGTTTGCTGAAGCATCCATTCCAGCTGGTGACGTTGGGTATTGATCTGGATCCGTGATTGGGCAATCTGATTGTTGAGCGGCGTTAAAATGCCATACCAGACAAAAGCCACCGCCAGCAAAAAAACGGCAATCAGTATCAGTCGCCTTTCACTTTCACTTTTCATCATCAGCCACTGTTTCATGATTTACTCCGCTGAATGAGAGTGGCGGTGATGCCCGCTGATGACGTGGCTAAATTAGAAATGGCAAAGTGAAAATCACTGGCAGTCAGTTCGACGAAATCATCAATTGCCGCGCGATCATCGGTTGTAATCTGCAACGTGAGCAATTTCGTTTCCTGCTGGAAAGCCAGTTTATCGATGGCAATTTGTGGGATCTTACCCTGGTACACGGTTAATTTTGCCAGTGCAGGAAGAAAAGCCGTGGGTGCTTTTTTCATATTTTGTTCGAAATAGAACTTCAGATTACGGGTGTGCTTGTCCTGCGGAAACCAGGTCTGATGAAGTGCCAGCATCTCGTTTTTCAATAATGATTCTTGCTGTGAAACTTGCCACCAGGTGAACAATTTAGTACCGATAATCAACACCAGTGTGAATATCGCCATACCTGTTGCTATCCGCTGTAAATGACGGCCCCATGCAGGTTCTTCTTCGCGCACGGCGAATTCGCCCTGAAGTAAATTCACGGCAGACGGGCAGTTATTTTTCATCATGATCAGAGGATGAATGGGCTGGTCAGCGCGAATCCAGTCAGCAGGGATATCCTGTTCAAACCCGTGATAATGCACTGACTCTGGCTTTGCGATGTCCAGCAGTGTATCGAGTAAAACCTGTTCTGCCAGACATCCCGAATAGTCTGACTGCCGTAGCAGCCACTGATGATCAATACGGGCTGCCGACCAGCCTTTTTCAGGCAGAGGTAACAGCAAAGCATCAATATAGACATCCCTTACCTTCAGACTGGCATCACTCATTATCTGTAGCCAACTTCTCAGGAATTCAGCTTCAACACCCGCCACAAACAGAGTCTGCTCCTCACGAAAAAGCTCAACCCAGTGCAACGTATCGACATCGCTGGCGATACTTTCCTCAGTCAGCCAGGCAATCATCTGGCGGGTATTTTTACCCGCGCGCGGCGGCAATGTGACCTGTCGAAAAACAACTTCACTGGCAGGAATGAGCAGACAGACATTCTGTACTGACGGCTGTGTGGCAAGTTCTGATAAATGTTCAACTTCCGGCAACAGATGAATGTCCTCATCATTTTCTGCCAACTCCGTGAACCAGTGGAGTGAATGCTCTGGCGTGCTGCCAGCTCTGATAAACAGCCTGTTGGCCGGTTGAAGGTATTCCATTTACTCAATTACCCGATAGCGTCGCTGATAAATTTGGATTTTTGAATCCTTTGGATTGAACTGCACATAACTGCTCATGGTGTTTTGCTGTTCTTCGAACTTGCCTTGCGTATAGAGAACGAAGTACTGGCTGCGAACTGTCAGTAGCGGTTTCAGTTCCCCGCTTTGTACTTCCAGAGTCAGCTTTTGTTTTTTGACCTCTTTCAGAAAAGCATCAACTGAAATCCAGCCTCTGCGCGGGCGCGCAGCGATGAGTTTCGTTGCATCGTCATCGTTAATGCCCCCGAGGAATAAGGCGCTCAGAAGGGGTGTCTGTTCCAGGGTCAGCGTATTCACATTAATTTGCTGGAACTCTTCCGGGAGAGTGCAAAGCTGATTTCGTATTTGCTTCAACGGTGTAAGAGGCTGGTCTGGCAGCAATGCCAGTTCATTTAGGGAAAAAAGACGTTGGTTAGCCGCGGCACGTGGCGGTGTCAGTGACTCGTAATAGTCGGATTCGGCTCCGGCGGCGCGGATGTCGTTATCGGTATCAAGATAATCGCTGAGAGTGTCAGTGAACCTTTCAGTTTGCACGGAGGTTGCCTGCGCGTTGAGCAGTAGCTGCTTCAGTATCTGCGTATTATAAGGTTCATCTTCCTGTGTTTTTCCAGGTTCGTTATTACGCAGGCTGTTAAGGTTAAAGCAGTTTTGGCCATCCGCGACAATGTAGCTTACGGAGAAACCGTCTCGCCCGTTAAAAACGCCTTCCTGCATGGCAAACTGATCAAGGTTATTGTTATACGTGTTCTCAGTTAGCTCTTTCCGAAGGCGCGGCAATGCTATTTCCTCCGCAGCAAAGGTTAGCCAGCGTAATTGCTGCTGGTTGAGCAACCAGCTTTGACGCTGCTGGCTGACCTGAAATTGCAACGTCATTTTCGTGGCTAATGCCGCCATGATGGCCAGGATCATTAATACGATCAGCAGTGCGACGCCTTGTTGTTTATTCATTGATGATGCTCTCTCCACTCATTGGAACCTGCGGTGCGGACACAGAATCTGCCGGCACAGGTGCTTTGCCCGTAGCTTCAGCCACTGTGCTCCCGGGTGCAGCTGGCAGGAGGAAGAGCCGGCGTATTTCGCCCATGTCTTCCAGAGTGACAACGAGTTCGATGGCTGCAGGGAAAGTGCTGGCCTCGCTCCAGCGGTCAGTCCAGCCGGTGGAATAGAAACGCCAGTGCAAAGTGCGTACGCCGGTCAGCATGGTCAAGGCGGAAAGCGTTGATGCATCCGATAAAGACGGAGAAGGTTGGGGGTTCACACTGCGAGTCAACGCGTGGTCGGTGATTGACCACTCAACCTGGGCTAAATCACTGGCAGATAAAGGCTCCGCTGCCCCATAGCTGCCAATAGTGGTAAAGCGCAATGAAGTCTCAGTCGTTGATAAGAACGCCTCTTCTGTATTGGACTGTCTTGGCAATATTTGTATCAGGTCGCGTTCCAGCAGGGAAAATGCCGTCTGAATTTCGTTCAGCCGTGCAGTGTGTTCCTGTGCTATTTCACTGTTTTTCACCGATGCAGAAAGGATCTGATAGGCCAGCAGGCTCAGCATCGCAAATATTGCCATCGCAATCATGACTTCTATCAGCGTAAAGCCTTGCTGTTTGGTTGTGCGACTTTTACTCATGGTTTCTCTGTCGCTATATGTGTCCAGCTGCTGACGGAAAGGATCGGTGTATGGGCACCTTCAGCCTCAAGAACAAGTGCGCGGTTCAGGAGAATTTTGTTTCCGGCGTCAACGGCATGTTGTTGTTCAACAAACCACTGCTGACCTGCAAGCGTGACGGTTTCCCTTTCTTTCTTTCCTGATTGGATCTGCGTTTCTACCAGAGCATTTTCGGCGACCCAACTGGCAAAAAGGGTAGTGCGGAAATGCTCTACCGCATTCATTTGCGAACTCATACTGTTCAGTAACGCCAGCGCGGCGGTGGCGAAAATAGCGAGCGCGATGATCACTTCAAGCAGAGTCATCCCTTGCTGACTTTTAGCGTCAGGTTTTACTGGCATACGCATTATTTTTCAGACCTTCTCACATTGAATATCAGAGGCAATCGTCCTTCTGAAACAATGCTGCAACAGGCTGGTCCATATGCTGAAGAAGAGAAACTGAGTTCAAATATTGAAAGCGTGCCGTCGGGCATAAAAACAATCTGTGGTGGCCGGTCGATAGATTTGTTGAGCGGCAACGGACTGAGTGAAAGGGTTTCTTCTTTCTCAAATTCACCACCAAGCGGCATGCGCTCAGAGTCTATTTCTGCCCACTCAGGCTCACGGCTCTCAGGAATTAGCCTTAACTCGTTACCCAAAATAACGAACTGATAGGCGCTGGCCGTTAAGGAAAGCCCAAGTGGCTTCCCTTCTAACACGGCGCGTTCAGAAGCATATTCCATTATCGTCTTCATCTGCTCAGCGCGCTGGAGTTGGGCGTTGTCGGAAGGTAAAACCATGACAACTACGCCAGCGGCAATGGCAAATATTGCCAGCACCATCAGGATTTCCAGTAGCGTAAAGCCGGATTGTTTAGCCGCTGACAAGGTTATTTATCCTTCTCAACCCAGTTCTTGATGTCATCTGCCGTATTAGGTTCACCGTCTGGACCGGCAGAAAAGACATCGATAGCGCCATGTTCACCCGGGCTGAGCAGCATGTATTCATTACCCCAAGGATCGGCGGGCAAACGTTTTATATATCCGTCATTGCGATAATTGGCCGGCAACGGGTTAATCGTGGGCAGGGTGACAAGGGCTTCAAGCGTCTGTTCGGTTGTCGGATAGCGGTGATTATCCAGTTTATACATATCGAGTGCGTTCTCGAGAGCGACGATATCGCTGACGGCTTTTTGCGTATCTGCCCGCTCTTTGTTACCCATGACATTAGGGACGACGAGAGCAGCCAGAACGCCAAGGATGACGATAACTACCATCAGCTCCATCAGCGTGAAGCCTTGTTGATTTTTATGCGTAGCAGAATGATGTTTTTGAATATTTAACATTGGGTTATTCCTTTAGCTGACCAGGTTATTGAGCTGGAGAATGGGTTGTAAAATCGACATGATGATGAACAAGACGATGCTCGCCATCGTGACGATTAACAGGGGTTCAAACAGAGCTAATGCCATCGAAAGCCGGTGCTGCATCAGCTTGTCCTGATTGTCTGCCGCGTGCGCCATGAGTTCGCCAAGGCGTCCGCTTTGTTCGCCGGAAGCAATCATGTAAAGCATCATGGGCGGAAAGAGGCGCGTCTGTTCCAGCACGGCAAAGAGCGAACTGCCCTGTCGGACATGTTCTGCCGCCTGGACAAGCAGGTAATGGATGCGCAGGTTGGTTATCCCTTCAGTCGAGATTTTCATTGCATCGAGTAAAGGCACACCACTTGATTGCAAAATGCTGAGGGTGCGGGCATAGCGCGCACTGTTTATCGCCCTGATAAGGGGGCCTAAAACCGCAACACTGAGCAAAGCCGTATGAAAACGCATAAGGTTGTTTTGGCGGCGGAGAAGCAGTTTTAAGGCAGTGACAGCTGCGAATATGCCAATGACTAACAGCCACCACGTACGCTCCAGGAATCCACTCACGCCGATTAAGATGCGGGTAGTGATGGGCAGCGTATGTTTCATATGAACAAACTGTTCGATGATTTGTGGGACGACGGCAACCAGCAGAATAATGATCACCAGGATGGCGACGATCGTGAGCATGGCCGGGTAGATCATAGCCTGAGACAGTTTGCTTTTGATCTGTTGCCGGATTTCATAATAATCCGCCATTTTTTCCAGTACGGTACCGAGCTGTCCGGTTCGTTCACCGGCGGTGACCAGCGTTCTAAACATCGGATCAAAGATGCGCGGGTAATCAGCCAGAGCATCGGCAAGGGAGTGTCCTTCCACTACTTTATGACGAATGGCTGTAAGTACTTGCGTGAGTCCGGCGTGCTCTGTTTGTCGGGCGATCACGGCCAAAGCGGCTTCTACGGGCAGGGCTGCATTGGTTAATGTCGCAAGCTGACGTGAAAATAATGAGACAGCATGGGATGGGACGCGGGTTTTTAATCCTTTGTTTTTCATCTTGCTGGCAGTCAGCGAGTTGCCGACTTGCTTTATTTCAACAAGCGTTAACCCTCGCTCCCGCATAATCTGGCGAGCCTGGCGGAGAGTATCGGCTTCAATTACGCCACGTTGCGTCTTGCCCGTCGAATCGATGGAATGAAAGGAGAAGCGGCTCATCAGACAGAGTTCCCTGTCGTAATCTCTTGTTCCGCGGTGACCCTGATCACTTCTTCAAGAGTGGTTTCGCCACTGATAGCCTTGAGCAAACCATTTTCCCGCAGGCTTCGGGCCTTTATGCGATGAATGTTCTCAATGGAAAACTCATCCTGATTTTCATGAATGGCCTGACGGATAGCATTATCGACCACCATGCATTCGTGGATCGCTGCCCGGCCTTTATAACCTGTGAAATGACATTGTGCGCATCCGACAGCTTTAAAAACGGCGGCCGGTGGCTCAGGTAAAAAGCGGAACAAAGGAATGTGGGAGATATCCAATGGCGCGGGTTGAGCACAATGCGGACACAGGCGCCGCACAAGGCGCTGAGCCACCACGCCTAACAGTGACGACGCGAGGAGGAAAGGTTCAAGTCCCATGTCACGTAAACGAGTGATGGCACCGACTGCGCTGTTGGTGTGCAGCGTTGACATCACCAGGTGACCGGTCAGTGAGGCCTGAACTGCAATTTGAGCGGTTTCACTGTCGCGGACCTCACCGACCATAACGACATCCGGATCCTGGCGTAAAATTGCCCTTAGCCCGAGAGCAAATGTCATGTCTACACGCGGATTAACCTGCGTCTGACCCACGCCTTCCAGCTCATACTCAATCGGGTCTTCTACGGTAAGAATGTTCCGCTCGTTATTGTTCAGCGCAGAGAGCACTGCGTACAGGGTTGTGCTTTTGCCGGAACCGGTCGGGCCGGTGACCAGAATGATCCCGTGGGGTTTATGGATTAATGCTGTGAGCCGTTGCTCATCCTGTTGGGACAGGCCAAGTTTCGGGATATCGAGGCATAAGTTGTTTTTATCCAGCAGGCGCATCACAACACGTTCGCCATACTGAGCAGGAATGGTTGAAACGCGAATATCAATCGCCCGGTGGCCGATACGCAGCGAAATGCGCCCGTCCTGAGGTAAACGTTTTTCAGCGATATCCAGTTTTGCCATGACCTTGATACGGGATACGAGGAACGGTGCCAGTTTGCGTGCCGGTTGCAGGATCTGGCGCAGGACTCCATCGATACGGAACCGAATACTCAGCATGCGTTCGAAGGTTTCGATATGAATATCTGAAGCGCCTTCTTTTACTGCTTCGGACAGCACCGCATTAATCAGGCGGATAATCGGCGAGTTTTCGTCACTGGCCAGCAAGTCTTCGTTGTCAGGCAGTTCTTCAGATAAAGACAGAAGATCGACCTCGTTATCAATATCATCAATAATTTGCTGAGAGGCTCCGCTACTGCGCTGGTAAGTTGCAGATAACTTTTCATCGAAAAGTTGTGCGTCCACGATTTCAATCGCTGTGATTTCACCCATGACCCGCCGCGCTTCAAGCAGCGTTTCTACTGAAATGTCCTGACGGCAAAAAAGCACGCTATCAACCCGGGTAATGCCTTTTTCTTTTGCATAGCTATAAGGCAGAGCAGGATTGACCTGTTCTGCTTGCGGAGCCTGTGGCGATTCGATATCCCTGTTCATGGCTTATCCGCTAAACGGGTTGCGAGGTTTGCCGTCATTTGGTGTAGCCGAAATGGACGTTTTAGGTACAGTTTTTTCCGGGTAATCCGGTAAAACAGAACGGGTATTTGGTATGAGCAGATCCTGATGATCTTCATCCTGACGTGCTTTCTGCAACTTCTGGAAATGTGAATATTTCTTGTTAGAAATTGAGGAATACACCTCATCATCACGAATAATTGTCGGCCGGATAAATACCATAAGATTGCGTTTAGCTGATTCTGTACTGGTATAGCGGAACAAATTGCCTACCCACGGAATGTCACCCAGCAGAGGGACTTTCGATTTGGTTTCTTTGGTACTGTCATCCAGCAAACCACCAAGCACGACGGTTTCCCCGGTTCGAACCAGCACGGCGTTGGAAATAGTGCGGGTATTGAAGGTTGGGCCCAGCGAAGAGTTGGTAGAAGTATCCACGCTGGACACTTCCTGTTCGATTTCCATCAGCACTGAGTCACCTTCGTTGATTTGTGGTGTGACCTTTAATTTCGTGCCGACGGTTTTGTAAACCACGCTGCTATAAATGTTGTCGCCGGATGTGGTCTGTGAGCCGGAGAGGGAAGGAACTTCCTGACCGACGTTGAATGAGGCTTCTTTATTATCGAGTGTGACGATGCTCGGCGTGGCAAGAATGTCGTTTTTATTACTGGTGGATAAGGCGGTCATTAAGACATTCCAGTCACCGCTAAAGAAACCAGCTGTCATGCCGTTGAAAGTTTGCAGGGTGCTACTGAGGGGGTTATCGCTGCTGATTACACCGTCTTTTTTGTACTGCCGTACGCCAGCCGCAACGGTCGATATCGGTGCTCCGGTACCGGTAAATTGTGTTCCGCCAAATTTGTCGTTGCTCCACTGGATACCCAGATTGAGTCCGTTACCATCCTGAACCTCAACAATAATGGCTTCGACTAACACTTGTGCACGGCGGATATCGAGCTTGGTAATGACCTGCTCAAGTGACTGCATTACATCCTGCTGTGCAGTAATGACGATGGAGTTAGTTTGTTCATCCGCGGTGATACTCATCGGCTTGCCAGAGCCACCCCCTGATTGACTCGACTTGCCATCTTTCATCTCCTGCGTGATACCTGTCAGGACGGGAACAATTTTTTCTGCTTTAGCATATTTCAGATAGAAAACACGGGTGTTGCCCTGGGATGACTGGTCTTTATCAAGCTGGCTGACCAGTTTTGCTGCGCGGCTGCGTACGCCTTCTGGCCCGCTGACGATTAAGGTATTGGTTCTCTCATCTGCGACGATTTTGGCTTGTAATATGGAAGACGATTGCCCTTTGGATTCTTCGCGGATCAGATTATTCATCATCTCTGCCATTTCTGGCGCAGAGGCGTATTTAAGTTTGATGGTTTGCCTTTGCTGGTCACCCATTGTGTCAACGCGTTCGACCAGATCAACAAGCCGGTTGATCACAGAAGCCCTGCCGGTCAGAAGTAAGACATTGGACGGTTCGTAGTGAACGACATTACCGACTCCGGTGCTGTCATTCATCTGGCGAAGCAAAGGGGCCAATTCCCTGACCGGCACATTACGAAGCGTCACGACACGGGTGACAATTTCATCTCCTTTGCCGGGACGGTTTTTGTCCGCGACAGGTACGCCTGACATCTTGGCATTCGCTGAACGCACGACCTTCAGCAGCCCGTTATCCATCGGAACCACGGCATAACCATAGACATCCAGCACACTTAGAAAGAATTGGTAGTATTGCTCTTCATTCAGAACATCATAGCTTTTTACAGAAACAGTTCCCTGCACGGAGGGGTCGATAAGGATGGTTTTATTGAGATTCTTACTGACGGTATCAATAAACTCTTTAATATCCGTGCCTTTAAAACTCGCAGTAAATTCTTCCGCGTGGACAATCCCAGGAAGAGTGGCAAATAATATGCATGCCTTTACTAAGAGGGGGTTAATGAACTTCTTCATAACTTTCTGTATCCAACGATGTTTCGATAGTAGCTAAATTTATATAGATATTCTGAAGCTGATTCTCTCTCAGAACGGTAAGTTGCACATCTCTCAGACTTTCCAGTTGCTCAATGTGTTTTTCTGCGGTGGTAATGTCGTCGAGAGCTTGTCCATTTATTTTCATGACAACCTCGTCAGGAATAAGTCCCGTTCTAAGATAAATATTACTGCCGGTTCTGGGATTAAACCTATAACCTGCAAGTTTCTCATCTTTATATATGGGGTTGGCAACTAAATAATGCATTAAGTATTTTGCATGTTCTCTTTTAGCCTTCGATTTTAACGGTTCAGGAGGTTTATTATCTCTTAATTTATCATTAAGGAATAAAGTTACCGTTCCCCGAGGTGTGCGTATTAACACTTCATCAGGTTTGACTGACTGCAGGTAGACATTATCCATATCAGCAATTTTCTCGCCCTCCCGATAGCTGTGCTGACCGGAAGGACCATGCAGGATGGCCAGCGAGCGGCTGCTGTCGCTGCTTGCCAGAATCCCCTTGAGGACTAACGGCAACTTAAGATTCACGGCAGAAGACTGTACTGCCTGTTTAAGCGCAGGTTTTTTACGATTCAAGAAGAGCGTATTTGGCGTATTGGCTGCGGGTTGGAACGTGCGAGAAGGCTGCAACGACCCACTGCTTGTTCCGTCACTCATCACAAAAATGAATATGCTTGAGCAACAAAGCATTGAGCATGTGAATATAATTGCGATATACATTGCCATCTTCAATGATATCTTTGGCCAATACCTTTTATTCTTGATGGCATACATGTGTTGGATCATTCCTTTGCACTTTCATTATTCCAGCGGGTTACTTATTAGGCTATATTATACGCAGAAAAACATTGATGCACATTAATACATGTTCAATATGAATGAGGTTGTGTGTCTTGATTTTTCAGACTGACTCCTCTTTCGGGTTCTTGTATTTATACACCATTCATTGAATGTGTAAAATGTTATGGAAATTGGCATGTACTGTGATTACTTTAAACTTATTACCCACCCGTTTCTGGACGGTAATTATTTCAATAATATACGTTTGTTAGCTGCTCAGGACTTTATTCGTCAGACGTTAAATCAGGGCGGCATTGCGATTATCGGTGGGAATAAAGGCGTGGGGAAAACACGCCTGGCACATGAAATAGCCAGAGAGAGTCAGCGCAAAGTCCTGAACTTAAGTGCAGCCGCAGTGAACGATGCCGATAACGAAAGCCTCGGTCAATTGTTAGCCTGTTGTTTTCATTTAAAAAAATGGCGAACATTGCCAACTTCTATACTTCCTCTGCGAATTGCAGAATTTTTTGGCCAAACGGAAAATACCGCTCAGCCGTGGTTGATCGTTGTAGACAATGCTGAAAATCTCTGTGCAGAAAGCTATGAGTTTTTAAGAACATTCAAAAGCTATCCGCAATCCTCCCGCATTTCGTTTCTGTTAGTTGAAGAACGGAAAGGGATTTCTGGCGACGGTAAAGGATGCAGGAAGCCTTTTCCACATACTGATTACCATCTGCTTCCAATGAGCTTTACCGAAACCTCAGATTATTTGTCACAACGACTGCAATCAGCTGGAGCGGAACCCGCATTAATCCACGGACCGGTGGCCAAACTGCTGCATAACGCTTCGGGGGGACGATTCCAATTGATCAATGAATTGGCCGCGGACTCACTTAACAGCGCTTATGCAGAAAAAACACCGTCAGTCACCTACCGGCAGATGAAGGTTTGTATAGAAGCCCGCGGGCTGATGCCGGGCAGAAAAAAATGCCTCACGCTGCTCATCGCCTCGTACATGCTTTTTGGCGGTATTTTGGGTTGGACCTATTTTAACTATGCAAAGCCATATCTCCCCCTGCCCGTAACCCTTTCGCAAAGGCTGCATGAAATCCCTGCGGGAGCGAGCACAATCAGTGAAGTTGGCAGTAATGAGCGTCACGGTATGCGTCAGCTCTTCCAGGTATGGGGATATGATGTATCTGCTGATGATGCGTTTTGCGATCAAGCTGCGCGGGCGCAACTGACCTGCAAAAAAGGCACAGCAATACTCGACACCTTAATAGAGGAAGGCATGCCCTGGCTGAGCCCGATTAGCGTCGATGGGCAGACTGTCTATGTGACCGTAGTGAAAGTGACAGATGAGACACTGGATATTCTCATTAAAGGCGATACGTGGACGGTCCAGCGCAACTGGTTTGATAGCGTGTGGGCAGGGGAGTATACCCAGCTATTGCCACAGACACCGAGCGGGAAGAGCGTCATCAATAATACCAGCCCAGAAACGGATACTGCCTGGCTGGATATGACCCTCAGTAAAATCCTGAACCTGCCATTCAGTAAAACCGGGCGATGGGACAACGATTTGACCGGTAAGATTAAATTATTCCAGCAACGGGAAAATCTTGCTGTTGATGGGCGGGTAGGTAAAGGCACCCTGATACAAATAGCTAAACGTACTGGCAACATGCCTGAACTGCTTACAAAAGAAGATCTCTAGGTCAAAAATGCAAAATATCCATTTATCGGCTTACACAAGCCACTTAAACAAACAAAAGGTAAGGGTGGCGGTTCGTCGCTCGCTCAGGAAAAGTCTATATTGCCTGATGTTTATCGGCCTTTTTCTGTCCGCAGGTGGGCTGGCCGGTTCATATCTCCATCTGGCATACCTTAACTGGCAGAGTCACCGGATTGCCGTCAGTGAAGAGTCTCACCTTCCTTATAAGCAATCCCCTTTGCATTACATCTATAAGAACAGAACGCTGCCCGCAGTGAATCAAACGGCCTCTATAGATGACAATTCTACGCCCGAGGATGAATTACCTGCCGAAGCAGCGGATGCAGCGGACTATTCAGCGACTGAAAATGAGGCTCAGGAAGATGCCCCCGTTGATGAAAGTGATGACAATCAAATCATGGCGTTAGAAAAGAAGAGCCCTGACATGCCATTACAGGAATGGCTTAAGAAGGCGATGATTGAGCAGCAGCAAGAAGAGAAAAGCGCAAAATAAAAGCATTTTCCGTGTGGTTTGGATTGCTTCTTGCTGGTGTTTAAGTATAATGCGCGGGCTTACCTAATCTTGGTAAGTCTGATTCAATATGAGTCAGTGGGCCGATGAGTTTACTTGCCGGTCAACAATACTCCCGATATGGGGGTTATGTGAAGAACGATTACACTCTCCCATCAATCGAAATGGGTTTGAGGAGTAATCATTTACGTTTAAAATAATTGGAGCTCTGGTCTCATGCAGAACCAAAGAATCCGTATCCGCCTGAAAGCGTTTGATCATCGTCTGATCGATCAATCAACTGCGGAAATCGTTGAGACTGCGAAGCGCACTGGTGCGCAAGTTCGTGGTCCAATCCCGCTGCCGACCCGCAAAGAGCGCTTTACCATTCTGATTTCTCCGCACGTCAATAAAGATGCGCGCGATCAGTATGAGATTCGCACTCACAAGCGTCTGGTTGACATCGTTGAGCCAACCGAGAAAACCGTTGATGCTCTGATGCGTCTGGATCTGGCTGCTGGTGTAGACGTGCAGATCAGCCTGGGTTAATCAGGGTCATTGAGCGATTGAGAGGTTGAAACAATGATTGGTTTAGTCGGTAAGAAAGTGGGTATGACTCGTATCTTCACTGAAGATGGCGTTTCTATCCCTGTAACCGTTATCGAAATTGAAGCAAACCGCGTTACTCAGGTCAAAGACCTGGACAACGACGGTTACCGCGCTGTGCAAGTTACTACTGGTAGCAAAAAAGCTAACCGTGTAACCAAACCAGAAGCGGGTCACTTCGCTAAAGCTGGCGTAGAAGCTGGCCGCGGCCTGTGGGAATTCCGCCTTGCAGAAGGTGAAGAGTTCACTGCAGGTCAGAACATTAGCGTTGAAATTTTCGCAGACGTTAAGAAAGTTGATGTTACCGGTACTTCTAAAGGTAAAGGTTTTGCTGGCACAGTTAAGCGCTGGAATTTCCGTACCCAAGACGCTACCCACGGTAACTCCTTGTCTCACCGTGTTCCGGGTTCTATCGGTCAGAACCAGACTCCGGGCAAAGTGTTCAAAGGCAAGAAAATGGCAGGCCAACTGGGTAACGAGCGTGTAACCGTTCAAAGCCTGGACGTAGTACGTGTTGACGCTGAGCGCAACCTGCTGCTGGTCAAGGGTGCTGTTCCGGGTGCAACCGGTGGCAACCTGATCGTTAAACCTGCTGTTAAGGCTTAACGTCGAGGAGATAGGAATGGAATTAGTAGTGAAAGACGCGCAGAGCGCGCTGACTGTTTCCGAAACTACCTTCGGGCGTGATTTCAATGAAGCGCTGGTACACCAGGTCGTTGTTGCTTATGCAGCAGGTGCCCGTCAAGGTACTCGCGCTCAGAAGACCCGTGCTGAAGTAACCGGTTCCGGTAAAAAACCTTGGCGTCAGAAAGGTACTGGCCGTGCGCGTTCAGGTTCTGTAAAGAGCCCGATCTGGCGTTCCGGTGGTGTAACCTTCGCTGCAAAGCCACAGGACCACAGTCAAAAAGTAAATAAAAAGATGTACCGCGGCGCGCTGAAAAGCATCCTGTCCGAACTGGTACGTCAAGATCGTTTGATCGTTGTCGAGACGTTCTCTGTAGAAGCGCCTAAAACTAAGCTGCTGGCACAGAAACTGAAAGACATGGCTCTGGAAGACGTGCTGATTGTAACTGGCGAAGTCGACGAGAATCTGTTCCTGGCCGCACGTAACCTGTACAAGGTTGACGTTCGTGATGTAGCAGGTATCGATCCAGTAAGCCTGATCGCCTTCGACAAAGTAGTTATGACTGCTGACGCTGTGAAGCAAGTTGAGGAGATGCTGGCATGATTCGTGAAGAACGTCTGCTGAAAGTGCTGCGCGCGCCGCACGTTTCTGAAAAAGCGTCTACTGCGATGGAAAAGAACAACACCATCGTTCTCAAAGTTGCCAAAGACGCGACTAAAGCGGAAATCAAAGCTGCGGTTTCGAAACTGTTTGAAGTCGAAGTCGAAGATGTGAACACCTTGCTGGTTAAAGGCAAAGTTAAACGTCACGGTCAGCGTGTTGGTCGTCGTAGCGACTGGAAAAAAGCTTACGTAACCCTGAAAGAAGGCCAGAATCTGGACTTCATCAGCGGCGCTGAGTAAGTCGGAGGAGTAAGAACAATGGCAATTGTTAAATGTAAACCTACATCTCCGGGTCGTCGCCACGTTGTTAAAGTGGTTAACCCTGAGCTGCACAAGGGTAAACCTTATGCTCCGCTGCTTGAAAAACTGAGCAAAAGCGGTGGCCGTAACAACAATGGCCGTATCACCACCCGTCATATCGGTGGTGGCCACAAACAGCATTATCGTCTGGTTGACTTCAAACGCAACAAAGATGGTATCGCTGCAGTGGTTGAGCGTCTGGAGTACGATCCGAACCGTTCCGCGAACATCGCGCTGGTTCTGTACAAAGACGGCGAACGCCGTTACATCCTGGCGCCGAAAGGCCTGAAAGTGGGTGACCAGATCCAATCTGGCGTTGATGCTGCAATCAAGACAGGTAACACCCTGCCTATGCGCAACATCCCAGTAGGTTCAACGGTTCACAACGTAGAAATGAAACCAGGTAAAGGCGGCCAAATGGCTCGTTCTGCTGGTGCCTACGTTCAGATCGTTGCTCGTGACGGTTCCTACGTAACTCTGCGTCTGCGCTCTGGCGAAATGCGTAAAGTTCAGATCGATTGCCGCGCCACCTTAGGTGAAGTCGGTAACTCTGAACACATGCTTCGCGTTCTGGGTAAAGCAGGTGCTGCTCGTTGGCGTGGTATTCGTCCTACCGTTCGCGGTACTGCGATGAACCCAGTCGATCACCCACACGGTGGTGGTGAAGGTCGTAACTTTGGTAAGCACCCGGTAACTCCGTGGGGCGTTCAAACCAAAGGTAAGAAGACCCGTAGCAACAAGCGTACTGATAAATTCATTGTACGTCGCCGTAGCAAAAAATAATTAGAGGATAAGCCATGCCACGTTCTCTCAAGAAAGGTCCTTTTATTGACCTGCACTTGCTGAAGAAGGTAGAGAAAGCGGTGGAAAGCGGTGACAAGAAGCCTTTGCGCACTTGGTCCCGTCGTTCAACGATCTTTCCTAACATGATCGGTTTGACCATCGCTGTCCATAATGGTCGTCAGCACGTACCAGTATTTGTTTCCGATGAAATGGTCGGTCACAAACTGGGTGAATTCGCGCCGACTCGTACTTATCGCGGCCATGCGGCTGATAAAAAAGCTAAAAAGCGCTAAGGTAGGAGGAAGAGATGGAAACTATCGCTAAACATCGCCACGCTCGTTCTTCTGCTCAGAAGGTTCGCCTTGTTGCTGACCTGATTCGCGGTAAGAAAGTGTCGCAAGCTCTGGAAACTCTGGCCTACACCAACAAGAAAGCTGCTGGTCTGGTTAAGAAGGTACTAGAGTCTGCCATTGCTAACGCAGAACACAACGATGGCGCTGACATCGATGATCTGAAAGTCACGAAGATTTTCGTAGACGAAGGCCCAAGCATGAAGCGCATTATGCCGCGTGCTAAAGGTCGTGCAGATCGCATTCTGAAGCGCACCAGCCACATTACTGTGGTTGTGTCCGATCGCTGAGACTCTGGAGACTAGCAATGGGTCAGAAAGTACATCCTAATGGTATTCGACTGGGTATTGTCAAACCTTGGAACTCTACTTGGTATGCAAATACCAAAGATTTCGCTGACAACCTGGACGGCGACTTTAAAGTTCGTCAGTTCCTGACTAAGGAATTGGCGAAAGCTTCCGTTTCTCGCATCGTTATCGAGCGTCCAGCGAAGAGCATTCGTGTGACTATTCACACTGCTCGTCCTGGCATCGTTATCGGCAAGAAAGGTGAAGATGTCGAAAAACTGCGTAAGGTCGTAGCGGATATCGCTGGCGTTCCTGCGCAGATTAACATCGCCGAAGTCCGTAAACCGGAACTGGACGCAAAATTGGTTGCTGACAGCATCACTTCACAGCTGGAACGTCGTGTTATGTTCCGTCGTGCTATGAAGCGTGCTGTACAGAACGCAATGCGTCTTGGCGCTAAAGGTATCAAAGTTGAAGTAAGCGGCCGTCTTGGCGGTGCTGAAATCGCGCGTACCGAATGGTACCGTGAAGGTCGTGTTCCGTTGCATACTCTGCGTGCGGATATCGATTACAACACATCTGAAGCGCACACCACTTACGGTGTAATCGGCGTTAAGGTATGGATCTTCAAAGGTGAGATCCTGGGTGGTATGGCTGCAGTTGAACAACCGGAACCGGCTGCTCAACCTAAAAAGCAGCAGCGTAAAGGCCGCAAGTAAGGAGAGTCGCTGATGTTACAACCAAAGCGTACAAAATTCCGTAAGGTGCACAAGGGCCGCAACCGTGGTCTTGCGCAAGGTACGGATGTGAGCTTCGGCACTTACGGTCTGAAAGCTGTTGGCCGTGGTCGTCTGACTGCTCGTCAAATTGAAGCAGCACGTCGTGCGATGACCCGTGCAGTTAAGCGTCAAGGTAAGATTTGGATCCGAGTATTCCCGGACAAACCGATCACCGAGAAACCGCTCGAAGTTCGTATGGGTAAAGGTAAAGGCAACGTAGAGTATTGGGTTGCTTTGATCCAGCCTGGTAAAGTCCTGTACGAAATGGACGGTGTGCCTGAAGAGCTGGCTCGTGAAGCCTTCCAGCTGGCAGCAGCCAAACTGCCTATCAAAACCACCTTTGTAACTAAGACGGTGATGTAATGAAAGCACAAGAGCTGCGCGAAAAAAGCGTGGAAGAGCTGAACACTGAGTTGCTGAACCTTTTGCGTGAGCAGTTTAACCTGCGCATGCAAACGGCAAGCGGTCAGTTGCAGCAAACACACCTGTTGAAGCAAGTGCGTCGTGATGTTGCACGTGTGAAAACTTTACTGACTGAAAAGGCGGGTGCGTAATGACTGACAAGATCCGTACTCTGCAGGGTCGTGTAATCAGTGACAAAATGGAAAAATCCATTGTTGTTGCGATTGAACGCGTGGTGAAACACCCGATTTACGGTAAGTTCATCAAACGTACGACCAAATTGCACGTACATGACGAGAACAATGAATGTGGTATCGGCGACGTTGTGGAAATCAGCGAATGCCGTCCACTGTCTAAGACTAAGTCTTGGACCTTGGTTCGCGTTGTAGAGAAAGCGATTCTGTAATACAGTAGCGCCTCTCGAAAATAGGTAAACGGCTCATGTACGTGGGCCGTTTATTTTTTCTACCCATAATCGGGAACCGGTGTTATAATGCCGCGCCCTCATATTGTGGGGATTTCTTAACGACCTATCCTGGGTCCTAAAGTTGTAGTTGACATTAGCGGAGCACTAACATGATCCAAGAACAGACTATGCTGACCGTGGCCGACAACTCCGGTGCACGTCGCGTAATGTGTATCAAGGTTCTAGGTGGCTCGCACCGTCGCTACGCAGGCGTCGGCGACATCATCAAAATTACCATCAAGGAAGCAATTCCTCGCGGTAAGGTGAAGAAAGGCGATGTGCTGAAGGCGGTAGTGGTGCGCACCAAGAAGGGTGTTCGTCGCCCGGACGGTTCTGTCATTCGCTTCGATGGTAATGCATGCGTTATTTTAAACAATAACAGCGAGCAGCCAATCGGCACGCGTATTTTTGGGCCGGTAACTCGTGAACTGCGTAATGAGAAGTTCATGAAAATTATCTCTCTGGCACCAGAAGTACTCTAAGGAGCGAACCATGGCAGCGAAAATCCGTCGCGATGACGAAGTTATCCTGCTTACCGGTAAAGATAAAGGTAAGCGCGGTAAAGTAAAAAATGTCCTGTCTTCTGGCAAGGTCATTGTTGAAGGTATCAACCTGGTTAAAAAACATCAGAAGCCTGTACCGGCCCTGAACCAACCAGGTGGCATCGTTGAAAAAGAAGCTGCAATTCCGGTTTCTAACGTTGCGCTCTTCAACACGGCTACTGGCAAGGCGGACCGTGTAGGCTTTAGATTCGAAGACGGCAAAAAAGTCCGTTTCTTCAAATCTAACAGCGAAACTATCAAGTAATTTGGAGTAGTACGATGGCGAAACTGCATGATTACTACAAAGACGATGTCGTAAAAAAACTCATGGCTGAGTTTGGTTACAATTCTGTCATGCAAGTCCCTCGGGTCGAGAAGATCACCCTGAACATGGGTGTTGGTGAAGCGATCGCTGACAAGAAACTGCTGGATAACGCAGCAGCTGACCTGGCAGCAATCTCCGGTCAAAAACCGCTGGTCACCAAAGCACGCAAATCAGTTGCAGGCTTCAAAATCCGTCAGGGCTATCCGATCGGCTGTAAAGTAACTCTGCGTGGCGAGCGCATGTGGGAGTTCTTTGAGCGTCTGGTCACCATTGCTGTTCCACGTATCCGTGACTTCCGTGGCTTGTCCGCTAAGTCATTCGATGGTCGTGGCAACTACAGCATGGGTGTACGTGAGCAGATCATCTTCCCAGAAATCGACTACGACAAAGTCGATCGCGTTCGTGGTTTGGATATCACCATTACCACTACTGCGAAATCTGATGATGAAGGCCGTGCTCTGCTGGCTGCCTTTGACTTCCCGTTCCGTAAGTAAGGTAGGGTTACTTAATGGCTAAGCAATCTATGAAAGCACGCGAAGTTAAGCGTGCAAAATTAGCAGACAAATTCTTCGCTAAACGCGCTGAACTGAAAGCGATCATCTCTGATGTGAACGCTTCCGACGAAGATCGTTGGGATGCTGTTCTGAAGCTGCAGAGTCTGCCGCGTGATTCCAGCCCTTCGCGTCAGCGTAACCGCTGCCGTCAAACAGGTCGTCCGCACGGTTTCCTGCGGAAGTTTGGGTTGAGCCGTATCAAGGTCCGCGAAGCCGCCATGCGCGGTGAAATCCCGGGCCTGAAAAAGGCTAGCTGGTAATTGTCACCAATTGAATCACGGGAGTAACACAGATGAGCATGCAAGATCCGATCGCGGATATGCTGACCCGTATCCGTAACGGTCAGGCCGCAAACAAAGTTGCGGTCACCATGCCTTCCTCCAAGCTGAAATTGGCAATTGCCAACGTTCTGAAGGAAGAAGGATATATTGAAGATTTCAAAATCGAAGGCGACATCAAGCTGGAACTGGAACTTACTCTCAAGTATTTCCAGGGCAAAGCTGTTGTAGAAAGCATTCAGCGAGTAAGCCGTCCTGGTCTGCGCATCTATAAGAAAAAAGATGAGCTGCCAAAGGTAATGGCTGGTATGGGCATCGCTGTAGTTTCTACATCTAAAGGTGTCATGACTGATCGTGCAGCGCGCCAGGCAGGTCTTGGTGGCGAAATTATCTGCTACGTAGCGTAATCGGAGGATACATATGTCTCGTGTTGCTAAAGCACCTGTCGTTGTTCCTGCCGGCGTAGAGGTAAAACTCAACGGTCAGGTAATTTCGATTAAAGGTAAAAACGGCGAGCTGACTCGTACTATCAATGATGCTGTTGAAGTTAAGCATGCTGACAACGCTCTGACTTTCGCTCCGCGCGAAGGTTTCGTTGACGGCTGGGCGCAGGCGGGTACTTCTCGCGCGCTGCTGAACGCAATGGTAATCGGTGTTACCGAAGGCTTCACTAAGAAGCTGCAGCTGGTTGGTGTAGGTTATCGTGCAGCCGTTAAAGGCGACGTGGTTAACCTGTCTCTGGGCTTTTCTCATCCAGTCGATCACCAGCTGCCCGCGGGTATCACTGCAGAATGTCCAACTCAGACTGAGATCGTGCTGAAAGGCGCTGATAAACAGCTGATTGGTCAGGTTGCAGCGGACTTGCGCGCCTACCGTCGTCCTGAGCCTTATAAAGGCAAGGGTGTCCGTTACGCCGACGAAGTCGTGCGTACCAAAGAGGCTAAGAAGAAGTAAGGTAACACTATGGATAAGAAATCTGCTCGTATCCGTCGTGCGACCCGCGCACGCCGCAAGCTCAAAGAATTGGGTGCGACTCGTCTGGTGGTACATCGTACCCCGCGTCATATTTACGCACAGGTCATCGCACCAAACGGTTCTGAAGTAATAGTTGCTGCATCTACTGTAGAAAAAACTATCACTGAGCAACTGAAGTATACCGGCAACAAAGATGCTGCCACTGCTGTAGGTAAAGCTATCGCAGAACGCGCATTGGAAAAAGGGATCACGAAAGTATCCTTTGACCGTTCCGGTTTCCAATATCATGGTCGAGTCCAGGCACTGGCAGATGCTGCCCGTGAAGCTGGCCTTCAGTTCTAAGGAAGAGGTTTAAGATGGCTCACATCGAAAAACAAGCTGGCGAACTGCAGGAAAAGCTGATCGCGGTAAACCGCGTATCTAAAACCGTAAAAGGTGGCCGTATCTTCAGCTTTACCGCACTGACAGTAGTTGGTGATGGTAACGGTCGCGTTGGTTTTGGCTACGGCAAAGCACGCGAAGTTCCGGCAGCGATCCAGAAAGCGATGGAAAAAGCCCGTCGCAACATGATGAATGTCGCGCTGAATAGCGGCACCCTGCAGCATCCTGTTAAAGGTGCTCATACGGGTTCCCGTGTGTTCATGCAGCCGGCTTCCGAAGGTACCGGTATTATCGCCGGTGGTGCAATGCGCGCCGTCCTGGAAGTTGCAGGGGTTCATAACGTATTGGCTAAGGCTTATGGTTCCACCAACCCGATCAACGTGGTTCGTGCAACTATCGATGCTTTGGCAAATATGAAATCCCCACAAATGGTCGCTGCCAAGCGTGGTAAATCCGTTGAAGAAATTCTGGGGTAATTAACCATGGCAAAGACTATTAAAGTTACACAAACTCGCAGTTCCATTGGCCGTCTGCCGAAGCATAAAGCTACTCTGCTGGGCCTGGGTCTGCGTCGTATTGGTCACACCGTTGAGCGCGAGGATACTCCTGCTGTACGCGGTATGATCAACCTGGTTTCCTACATGGTTAAGGTTGAGGAGTAAGAGATGCGTTTAAATACTCTGTCTCCGGCTGATGGTGCCAAACAAGCGCCAAGGCGTGTAGGTCGTGGTATTGGTTCTGGCCTGGGTAAAACCGGCGGTCGTGGTCACAAAGGTCAGAACTCACGTTCTGGTGGTGGCGTACGTCGTGGTTTTGAAGGTGGTCAGATGCCTTTATATCGTCGTTTGCCGAAATTCGGCTTCACCTCCCGCAAAGCTATGATCACGGCAGAAGTTCGTCTGTCTGAACTGGCTCTGGTGGAAGGCGACGTGATCGACCTGAACGCGCTGAAAGCCGCTAACGTAGTTGGTATCCAGATCGAGTTCGCGAAAGTAATCCTTTCTGGCGAAGTTGGTCGTGCGGTAACTCTGCGTGGTTTGCGTGTCACCAAAGGCGCTCGTGTTGCTATCGAAGCTGCTGGCGGTAAAATTGAGGAATAAGTAGCAGATGGCTAAGCAACCGGGATTAGATTTTCAAAGTGCCAAGGGTGGACTAGGCGAACTGAAGCGCAGACTTTTGTTTGTTATCGGTGCGCTGATTGTTTTCCGTATCGGCTCTTTTATTCCGATCCCTGGTATTGATGCCACTGTACTTGCCAAATTGCTCGAGCAGCAAAGAGGTACCATCATTGAAATGTTTAACATGTTCTCTGGTGGTGCCCTTAGCCGTGCTTCAATCTTTGCTCTGGGGATCATGCCGTACATTTCGGCATCGATCATTATCCAGTTGTTAACGGTGGTTCATCCAGCGTTAGCAGAAATTAAGAAAGAAGGGGAGGCTGGCCGTCGTAAGATTAGTCAGTACACCCGTTACGGTACGCTGGTATTGGCAGTGTTTCAGTCGATCGGTATTGCTACCGGTCTACCGAACATGCCTGGTATGCAGGGCCTGGTGTTAAATCCAGGCTTTGCGTTCTACTTTACCGCAGTTGTGAGCTTAGTGACTGGGACAATGTTCCTGATGTGGCTGGGTGAGCAGATTACTGAACGAGGTATCGGTAACGGTATTTCAATCATAATTTTTGCTGGTATCGTAGCGGGTCTTCCGCCGGCGATTGCACATACTATTGAACAAGCTCGGCAAGGCGACCTGCACTTCCTCCTGTTGCTGTTGGTTGCAGTTTTAGTGTTTGCAGTGACTTTCTTTGTGGTGTTTGTTGAACGTGGTCAACGTCGTATCGTCGTTAACTATGCTAAACGCCAACAAGGTCGTCGTGTCTATGCAGCACAGAGCACGCACTTACCGTTGAAAGTGAATATGGCCGGGGTTATCCCAGCAATCTTCGCTTCCAGCATTATTCTGTTCCCTGCCACGATTGCATCATGGTTTGGGGGCGGGACTGGTTGGAACTGGCTGACAACGATTTCGCTGTATTTGCAGCCTGGGCAACCGCTTTATGTGTTACTCTATGCGACTGCAATCATCTTCTTCTGTTTCTTTTATACTGCGTTGGTGTTCAACCCGCGTGAGACAGCAGATAACCTGAAGAAGTCCGGTGCATTTGTACCAGGAATTCGTCCGGGAGAGCAAACGGCGAAGTACATCGATAAAGTAATGACTCGTTTAACCTTAATCGGTGCGATGTATATTACTTTCATCTGCCTTATCCCGGAGTTCATGCGTGACGCGATGAAAGTTCCATTCTACTTTGGTGGTACTTCTCTACTGATCGTAGTCGTCGTTATCATGGACTTTATGGCTCAAGTGCAAACTCTGATGATGTCAAGTCAGTACGAGTCTGCATTGAAGAAAGCAAACCTGAAAGGCTATAACCGCTAATCTGGTGAGTTTGCGAAGTTACGGAGAGTAAAAATGAAAGTTCGTGCTTCCGTCAAGAAATTATGTCGTAACTGCAAAATTGTTAAGCGTAACGGTGTCGTTCGCGTAATCTGCAGTGCAGAACCGAAGCATAAACAGCGTCAAGGCTGATTATCTCGCATATTTTTCTTGCAAAGTTGGGTTGAGCTGGCTAGATTAGCCAGCCAATCTTTTGTATGTAAGCAGCAATACTATTTGAGTATCCTGAAAACGGGCTTTTCAGAATGGTGTTGCCGTATATAAATAGTAGGAGTGCATAGTGGCCCGTATAGCAGGCATTAACATTCCTGATCAGAAACATACCGTGATCGCATTAACTTCGATCTACGGCATCGGTAAAACCCGCTCACAGTCTATCTGTGCTGCATCCGGTATTGCTGAAAATGTTAAGATCAGTGAGCTGTCTGAAGAGCAAATCGAAAAACTGCGTGACGAAGTTGCCAAGTTCATTGTTGAAGGTGATCTGCGTCGTGAAGTCACCCTGAGCATCAAGCGTCTTATGGACCTTGGGACTTACCGTGGTTTGCGTCATCGTCGTGGTCTTCCAGTACGCGGTCAGCGTACCAAGACTAACGCACGTACCCGTAAGGGTCCGCGTAAACCGATCAAGAAATAATCGGGGTGATTGAATAAATGGCAAAGGCACCTGTTCGTACACGTAAACGTGTAAGAAAACAAGTCTCTGACGGCGTGGCTCATATCCATGCTTCTTTCAACAACACCATTGTTACCATTACCGATCGTCAGGGTAATGCTTTGGGTTGGGCAACAGCTGGTGGTTCCGGTTTCCGTGGTTCTCGTAAATCCACTCCGTTCGCAGCTCAGGTTGCAGCAGAGCGCTGCGCTGACGCAGTGAAAGAATACGGTATCAAGAATCTGGAAGTTATGGTTAAAGGACCTGGTCCTGGTCGTGAGTCTACTATCCGCGCATTAAACGCGGCTGGTTTCCGCATCACTAATATTACTGATGTGACTCCTATCCCTCATAACGGTTGTCGTCCGCCGAAAAAGCGTCGCGTATAACGCTGCTTTTAGGTTTGTTGGAGAGAGAAAATGGCAAGATATTTGGGTCCTAAGCTCAAGCTTAGCCGTCGTGAGGGCACAGATTTATTCCTTAAATCTGGCGTTCGCGCGATCGATACCAAGTGTAAAATTGAACAAGCTCCTGGTCAGCATGGTGCGCGTAAACCGCGTCTGTCTGACTATGGTGTGCAGTTACGTGAAAAGCAAAAAGTTCGCCGTACTTACGGTGTTCTGGAGCGCCAGTTCCGTAACTATTACAAAGAAGCAGCACGCCTGAAAGGCAACACCGGTGAAAACCTGTTGCAACTGCTTGAAGGTCGTTTGGACAACGTCGTTTATCGTATGGGCTTCGGCGCTACTCGTGCGGAATCGCGCCAGTTAGTTAGCCACAAAGCTATCATCGTAAACGGTCGCGTTGTTAACATCGCTTCTTATCAGGTATCTCCGAATGACGTTGTCAGCATCCGTGAGAAAGCTAAAAAGCAATCTCGCGTGAAGGCCGCTTTGGAGTTGGCTGAACAGCGTGAAAAGCCGACTTGGCTTGAAGTTGATGCTGCTAAGATGGAAGGTGTGTTCAAGCGTATGCCTGAACGTACTGATCTGTCTTCCGACATTAACGAACACCTGATCGTCGAGCTTTACTCCAAGTAAAGCTTAGTACCAAAGAGAGGACACAATGCAGGGTTCTGTGACAGAGTTTCTAAAACCGCGCCTGGTAGATATCGAGCAAGTCAGTTCGACGCACGCCAAGGTGACCCTTGAGCCTTTAGAACGTGGCTTTGGCCATACTTTAGGCAACGCACTGCGCCGTATTCTGCTTTCATCCATGCCGGGTTGCGCGGTGACCGAGGTTGAGATTGATGGTGTACTGCATGAGTACAGCACCAAAGAAGGCGTACAGGAAGATATCCTGGAGATCCTGCTCAACCTGAAAGGGCTGGCGGTGAGAGTTCAAGGTAAAGATGAAGTTATTCTTACCCTGAATAAGTCTGGCATTGGCCCTGTGACTGCAGCCGACATTACCCATGATGGTGATGTCGAAATCGTCAAGCCGCAACACGTCATCTGCCACCTGACCGATGAGAACGCTGCTATCAGCATGCGTATCAAAGTTCAGCGCGGTCGTGGTTATGTGCCGGCGTCTGCCCGAATTCATTCGGAAGAAGATGAGCGCCCAATTGGTCGTCTGTTAGTAGACGCATGCTACAGCCCTGTAGAGCGAATTGCCTACAATGTTGAAGCAGCGCGTGTAGAACAGCGTACTGATTTGGACAAGCTGGTTATCGAAATGGAAACCAACGGTACGATCGATCCTGAAGAGGCGATCCGTCGTGCGGCAACCATTCTTGCTGAACAACTTGAAGCTTTCGTTGATTTACGTGATGTACGTCAACCGGAAGTCAAAGAAGAGAAGCCGGAATTCGATCCAATCCTGCTGCGCCCTGTTGACGATCTGGAATTGACTGTCCGCTCTGCTAACTGCCTTAAGGCAGAAGCAATCCACTACATCGGTGATCTGGTACAGCGTACCGAGGTTGAGTTACTTAAAACACCTAACCTGGGTAAAAAATCTCTTACTGAGATCAAAGACGTACTTGCGTCCCGTGGTTTGTCTCTGGGCATGCGCCTGGAAAACTGGCCACCAGCAAGTATTGCTGACGAGTAACCGGATCACAGGTTAAGGTTTTACTGAGAAGGATAAGGTCATGCGCCATCGTAAGAGTGGTCGTCAACTGAACCGTAACAGCAGCCACCGACAGGCTATGTTCCGTAACATGGCCGGCTCTTTGGTTCGTCATGAGATCATCAAGACGACCCTGCCGAAAGCGAAAGAGCTGCGTCGCGTTGTTGAGCCGCTGATTACTCTTGCCAAGACCGACAACGTTGCAAATCGTCGTCTGGCATTCGCCCGTACTCGTGATAACGAGATCGTGGCAAAACTGTTTAATGAACTGGGCCCGCGTTTCGCGAGCCGTGCCGGTGGTTACACTCGTATTCTTAAGTGTGGCTTCCGTGCAGGCGACAATGCGCCGATGGCATACATCGAGCTCGTTGATCGTGCAGAGTCAAAAGCAGAAGTAGCAACTGCTGAATAATCTGTAGATGCATGAAAAAACCGGGCTTATGCCCGGTTTTTTTACATCTAAAATCTGTACTACCCATCTTCTTCACTGCCGGCAGAATTGAACCTGAATTCCTACCCCGTTCGCGTTAAGCTGCAAGTATGCTCTATGATGATCCTTTCCATTTTCTAAAGGTAAATTCATGCTCCTTGTCGACCAGTGGGTAGAGAAACACATCAAAGATGCTCAGGAAAAGGGGGACTTTGATAATCTGCCAGGCAACGGGCAGCCATTAAGTCTGGATGATGATAGCGCTGTACCCGAAGACCTAAGAGTCGCATTTCGCATCTTAAAAAATGCAGGCTATTTGCCACCAGCGCTTCAGGACAGAAAGGAAGCTGTCGAGTTGGAGCATTTATTACAGACGCTGGACAATGATGACCCACAATTTGCCGTTTCTGAAAAACGACTCAGAGTTCTTCAACTGCGGTTGCAGCAGGCGGGTATGAATACTGGTTTTTTGCAGGGGCATTATAAAGATGCACTGCATGATAAATTCAGGGGGAAATAGTATGTACAAAATTGGTGAGCTGGCCGGATTGGCAAATGTTTCTGCTGACACTGTCCGCTACTATGAGAAGCAAGGGATGATGAGCCCTGGCACCCGCAATCCTTCGGGTTATCGCCAATATGATGATAATGATCTGCAGCGGCTTCGCTTTATCCGTTACGCTAAATCGACAGGATTTACGCTGGACGCCATCAAGGAGCTGCTATCAATTCGCATCGATCCTTTGCACCACACGTGTCAGGAATCTAAAGCAATTGTGGACGAACGACTTGCTGAGGTTGAGTTCAAGTTACAGGAATTGACTCAGATGCGCGAGTCGCTACAAAGACTGAGTGCTGCCTGCTGCGGTACGGCGCATACCAGCGTAACTTGCTCTATTTTAGAAGCTTTAGAGGATGGTGCGGGAAAAGTTAGCTAAATGGTTTAGTCGTTTTATATACCACTTTCGGGCAGAAAATTTTCGCAGTATGATGTGTACGGATTTTGTCCAAAATGTATTTCACATATCGAGGATCTATGACTCAGTATAAGCATCAAAAAGGTATTATTCAGGATAATGCGTTGCAGGCTCTTCTCCATGATCCACTTTTCAAACAGCGTATTGAGAAGAATCAGAAAGGGAAAGGAAGTTATCGTCGTAAAGAGAAGAATGGGAAGGGGAGTTATCTGGAGGGCAGTGTTGAGTGTTCAGTCGAATATTCAACACTGCCCTTCTAAAATCAGTCAGAGTTTAACTGCCTGACTTTTACTTTTAGAGTTTTGGCGTCTGTTGTTCTTTCAGCAAATCACGAATTTCCGCCAGTAATGTTTCTTCTGCCGTTGGTTTTGGCGGAGCTGCAGGAGCATCTTCTTGCTTACGACGCATCTTGTTCATCAGAGTGATCGCCATAAATATCGCCAGAGCAACGATGATGAAATCAAAAACGTTCTGAATAAACACGCCGTAGTGCATAACAACGGCTGGCGTAGCGCCCTGAGCATCTCTTAGAACAAAAGCAAATTGTTTAAAATCTACCCCGCCAATCAATAATCCCAGTGGTGGCATAATAATATCGGCGACAAATGATGACACTATTTTGCCAAATGCTGCACCGATGATGACACCCACAGCAAGGTCAACCACGTTGCCACGCATGGCAAACTCACGAAACTCTTTCATAAAACTCATAAAATACTCCTTGGCAAATTCATCAAATGTGTCAAAACAAGTAAAGACCATTTGTAGAGTCTTCGCTACAAAAGTTCTTATCAGAATACTAATTAGCGGAAATTCCTATAAGCCTCTTCATCCAATTATAAGAAGAATGGACTCGGCTGGAACAACCGCTCAACGTCTCTGACAAATTTCTTATCGGTAATGAACATAACAACGTGATCACCTTGTTGGATCCTGCTGGTACCGTTAGCAATGATCACATCGTTCCCGCGAACAATCGCACCAATGGTTGTACCTGGCGGAAGTTTGATTTGTTCGACTGTACGGCCAACTACTTTTGAGGTGGTTTCATCACCATGTGCAATGGCCTCGATGGCTTCAGCAACACCGCGGCGCAGCGAAGAAACGCTGACAATATCAGCTTTTCTGACATGCCCCAGTAATGCGGAAATTGTGGCCTGCTGCGGTGAAATCGCAATATCGATTACGCTGCCCTGAACCAAATCCACGTAAGCGCTGCGTTGGATAAGGACCATCGCTTTCTTCGCACCCATTCGCTTGGCCAGCATGGCAGACATGATGTTAGCTTCATCATCATTGGTAATGGCAATGAAAACATCAACCTGCTCAATATGCTCTTCGGCCAGAAGTTCCTGATCTGAAGCGTCCCCATAGAAGACGATAGTGTCTTGCAAAAGCTCGGCAAGCTCGGCGGCGCGCTGCTGATCGCGTTCGATAAGTTTTACGCTGTAATTTTTCTCAAGGCGTTGCGCCAAACCCGCGCCGACATTGCCACCGCCAACGATCATAATCCGCTTATAAGGTTTTTCCAGTCTCTGGAGTTCACTCATGACGGCACGGATATGCTGCGATGCCGCCACAAAGAAGACTTCATCACCTGCTTCAATGATGGTCGAACCTTGAGGACGGATCGGACGATCCTGACGGAATATTGCGGCCACTCGCGTTTCAATATGCGGCATATGTTCACGCATAGAAGAAAGCGCGTTACCGACCAGTGGTCCGCCGTAGTAGGCTTTCACAGCGGCGATACTGACCTTTCCTTCAGCAAAATTGACAACCTGAAGTGCACCAGGATACTCGATAAGTTTGTAGATATAGTCTGTGACTAATTGCTCTGGCGAGATCAGATGATCAATTGGAACGGCTTCAGGCAAGAACAGCTTTTCAGATTCGCGGATGTATTCCGTTGAGCGAATACGCGCTATACGATTAGGCGTGTTAAACAGCGAGTAGGCTATCTGGCAAGCAATCATATTGGTTTCGTCAGAATTGGTCACAGCGACCAGCATATCCGCGTCTTCAGCGCCGGCCTCACGCAATACACGCGGATGCGAGCCATGTCCCTGTACAACCCGAAGATCGAATTTATCTTGCAGTTGGCGTAACCGGACGGTATTGGTGTCGACAACGGTAATATCATTGTTTTCACCCACCAGGTTTTCGGCGAGTGTTCCGCCAACCTGCCCGGCACCGAGAATTATTATTTTCATATGACTCTCTGCTTTGCCTCAACACTGTCAGCCAGCATCAATGCTGCTGACAGGAAATGATTAACTTTTAATAAGTTTAGCGTAATAGAAACCGTCGCCATCTTCAGCATGAGGAAGATTTTGTCGTCCGGGATTTTCCAGCGTGCCAGTTTCGACCAATGTCGCATCCGGATGTGATTGCAGGAATGCGGCCACTTGCTGAGAATTTTCATCCGGTAATACTGAGCAGGTGGCATAGACTAATACGCCCTTACTTTTCAGTCTTGGCCATACAGCTTCAAGGATTTCTCTTTGAAGACCCGCGAGTTCAGCGATATCGCTGTCTCTGCGTAGCCATTTAATGTCGGGATGTCGGCGGATTACGCCGGTTGCTGAACAAGGCGCATCAAGCAAAATACGGTCAAATATACGATCACCCGCCCAAACCTGCGGCTCGCGGCCATCACCCTGTTTGACTTCGGCACTTAGTTTCAAACGTTGCAAGTTTTCATGCACACGCTTCAAACGCTGCTCGTCCACATCAACTGCCAGAACATGAGCTTTTGGTGCAGCTTCCAAAATGTGCGTGGTCTTTCCCCCCGGCGCACAGCACAAATCGAGGATCATCTCGCCATTCTGTGGATCCAGCAGATCAACGCTTCCTTGTGCCGATGCATCCTGAACGGTGACCCAACCTTCCGCAAATCCCGGAAGGAGATTGACCTGACAAGGCGTGACTAATCGCAATGCATCACGGTATTCAGTATGTGCAACGGCCTCAATCTGGGCGTCGTTAAGTAATTGCAGATACTCATCGCGGGTGTGATGCATGCGGTTTACGCGCAGCCACATAGGCGGTCTTTGGTTGTTTGCTTCTACAATACTTTCCCATTGCTCGGGATACGCTTTTTTGAGGCGGTTCAGCAACCAGCTTGGGTGAAGATAGCGACTGTCATTGTTCGCCATGCGTTGCAACAATTCTTCCTGTTGACGCTGGAACTGACGCAGAACCCCGTTGATAAGACCTTTCAACTGAGGGCGTTTCAGGGCAACGGCACCTTCGACGGTTTCTGCAAGAACGGCGTGTGCCGGAATACGGGTATGCATCAGCTGGTAAAGGCCAACCATCAGTAAATAATGCAAAGTTCTCTGCTTGCCGGTGAGCGGTTTTGCCATCAGTTGCTGCAAACACCATTCCAGCTGAGGAAGAACCCGCAAGGTACCGAAACAGAGTTCCTGAAGTAACCCACGATCTTTATCTGAGACATTTTTTTGCAAGCCAGGCAGAACGGTCGAAAGAGACAGACCTTTGTCCAACACCTGGCTAATGGCTTGAGCTGCAATACTACGGAGATTATAGGCTGTTTTCATAGTCAAAAAAGCTGACCGAAGCCAGCATTATCAGAGAGATATGGCCCGACGAGATATCGGGCGTAGTCGTAAAGGTCAGGCTAAAAGTGTGCCTTCGATAAACCATTCACGACGAGAGTTAAGCAAGTCCTGTGCGGACATCGCCTTTTTACCCGAAGGTTGTAGCTGGGTGATATTCAGAACGCCGTCAGATGTTGCGACCAGAATCCCTTTTTTGTCAGCAGAGATGATAGTTCCCGGCAATTTATCGTGTTGCGTTGCCAGACATTCAGCCTGCCAGACTTTCACGGGCTGATCATCAATCATAAAGAAGCTGACGGGCCATGGGTTAAATGCACGAATACAGCGTTCAAGTTGTTCGGCCGACAGATTCCAGTCTAAGCGGGCTTCTTCCTTGCTGAGTTTCTCAGCGTAGGTTACGTGCTCTTCGCTTTGAACTTCAGGTTTTGCTGTGCCGTTCGCCAGCTGCTGTAATGTTTCAAGCATACCCTGCGGACCCAGCTCAGCCAGCTTGTTGTAAAGCGATGCGCTGGTATCTTCCGGCAGGATGTCACATTCTACTTTGTGCAGCATATCGCCGGTATCAAGGCCGACATCCATCTGCATGATGGTGACACCCGTTTTAGCATCCCCAGCCCACAATGAACGTTGAATAGGGGCCGCGCCACGCCAGCGGGGCAGAAGAGAACCATGAACGTTAATGCAGCCCAATTTCGGCATATCGAGCACGGCTTTTGGCAGGATTAAACCATAAGCTACGACTACCATGATGTCAGCCCCGAGCGCTGAAACCAGAGACTGATTTTCTTCAGGACGCAGAGATTTTGGCTGAAAAACAGGGATGTCGTGAGTTTGAGCCAGAATCTTCACCGGACTTGCGGTCAGTTTATTACCGCGGCCGGCGGGGCGATCAGGCTGAGTAAAAACGCCTACCACCTGATGTTCTGATGATAAAAGCGCGTCAAGATGACGCGCTGCAAAGTCGGGAGTACCGGCAAATATGATTCGCAAAGCAGTGTCCTGTGTTACACGAATATTAGTCAGCCCGTGCGTTCAGCTTGGCCATTTTTTCCATCTTCTGGCGGATACGCTGACGTTTCAATGGGGACAAATAATCCACAAATAATTTACCCACCAGATGATCCATTTCATGCTGGATACAGATCGCCAGCAAGTCATCAGCTTCTAGCTCAAAGGTTTTACCGTCGCGATCAAGCGCACGCACTTTGACTTTCTCTGCACGCGGCACGAGAGCCCGTTGATCAGGGATCGACAGGCAGCCTTCTTCAATCCCTGTTTCGCCGCTTTTTTCCAGCAGTTCAGGGTTGATGAGAACCAAACGTTCGTCGCGGTTTTCAGAGACATCAATCACGATGATGCGTTGATGAATGTCTACCTGAGTCGCAGCCAGGCCGATGCCTTCTTCTGCATACATGGTTTCAAACATATCATCCACGATCTGCTGAATTTCGGCGTTAACTTCTTTGACCGGTTTTGCAGTAATGCGAAGCCGCTCGTCTGGGAAATGTAATATCTGTAATACGGACATATTTTTCTGGATCTTTATTCAAATGATTGAAGATATATAGACTCTATTCTAGACATTTCCCGCTGCGATTGACAGCATCCTCTGCCAATTGAATCAGTCGCTGAAAGGCATTAAGCAAGGAAAGCATAATGACACTACAGGAAGTGTGGGTACGTTTGTCGAGAGTTAAACGCCTTGATGCGGGTCTGGCCGAAGGGATTATCCAGTCATTATTTAACAGCGGAATTTATTCCCCCTCTGCATTAGTAAGTTGCGGGCTTTCAGAGGGACAACTCTCGGAGTTTCGACATTGTAATGCGCAATGGGTTGCAGAATCACTGAGATGGCTGGAAGGCGATCATCACCATCTGATTACTTTTGGCAGCGCTTTGTATTCGGCTTTGTTGGCCCAAATATCTTCTCCTCCATTGATTCTGTTTGTGGAAGGGGATCCTGATTTACTGTCCTCGCCTCAAATCGCGATGGTCGGGAGTCGTGAATTTACTCATTACGGCGAACAATACGCGCAGGTCTTTGCCAGAGGGCTGGTAAGTAGCGGTTTTACTGTGACGAGCGGTCTGGCTATGGGGATCGACGGAATTAGTCACCGTGCAACGCTTGAGGCGCAGGGGAAAACGATTGCTGTTCTGGGAAGCGGATTGTTAAAACGTTATCCGCCCCGGCATTCAACGCTAGCTCAGCACATTCTTGAAGCCGGAGGGGCACTGGTGTCAGAGCATTTAGTGACGGCTCCGCCGCTCGCTGCACATTTTCCCCGACGTAACAGGATAATTAGCGGATTAAGCGCTGGCGTGTTGGTCATCGAGGCAACATTACGCAGTGGTTCCCTTATCACTGCCCGTTACGCACTGGAGCAGGGAAGAGAAGTGTTCGCCCTCCCAGGCCCATTGGGCAGTGTGACATCAGAAGGCACGCACTGGCTTATTCAGCAGGGCGCTTATCTGGTGACGGAGCCTAACGATATTGCCGAGCATATTGGCAGCGGGCTGACCTGGTTTCCTGATATTCGTGCTTCAGAATCTTTTAAAAAGCCTGCAAACAAGAGTTCCGTTGCTCCACAGACGATTATTTGTGCGCAAGATAGCGAAGTTGAATTGCCATTTGCTGATGTGTTGGCTAACGTAGAATATGAGGTGACATCTGTTGACGTCGTCGCCGAACGTGCCGGCCAACCTGTGCCAGAAGTGGTAGGTAAGCTACTCGAGCTGGAGTTAGCAGGATGGATCGCAGCTGTATCCGGCGGCTATGTCCGAATTAAGAGGGCAAGCCATGTTCGACGTACTAATGTACTTATTTGAAACTTACATTCACAACGAAGCGGAGATGAATGTTGACGAGGATAGGTTAACGGATGACTTGACCGAAGCTGGTTTCCACCGGGCCGATATTCACAATGCGTTGAGTTGGCTTGAAAAACTTGCGGATATGCAAGAGGGTGGAACCCCATCTTATATGCTGGATTCCGATCCTTCAGCATTACGTATTTATACCGATGAGGAAACAAGTCGGTTAGATAGCAGTTGTCGTGGCTTTTTATTGTTCCTGGAACAGATCAAAGTACTGAACTTCGATACCAGAGAGATGGTTATCGATCGTGTTATGGCTCTGGACACTGAAGAATTCGATCTTGAGGATCTGAAGTGGGTCGTGCTGATGGTTCTCTTTAATATTCCCGGATATGAAAGTGCATATCAGCAAATGGAAGAGCTGTTGTTTGAGGTTAATGAAGGTTATCTGCATTAAGAGATAACAGGTAAAAAGTAAGATATGACAAAAGCAGCACTTTTTGCTGAGAAGCAAAATGAATCCTGTCCGGAATGCGGGGCCGATCTGGTGATCCGTAGTGGTCGCCACGGCCCCTTTCTGAGTTGTTCATCCTATCCACAATGCCAGTATATTCGTCCTCTGAAATCTCAGGCTGATGGCCATATTGTGAAAGTCCTGGATGGACAATTATGCCCTAAATGTGAGTCGACCTTAGTGCTGCGTCAGGGGCGTTACGGCATGTTTATTGGTTGTAGTCAGTATCCGGAATGTGACCACATTGAAGTGATAGATAAACCGGAAGAAACCAGCCTGGATTGCCCGCAATGTGGTAAAGGGCATTTGTTGCAGCGAAAATCACGCTTTGGCAAAGTGTTTCATGCCTGTGATCGTTACCCGGATTGTCAGTTTGCCATTAATAACAAGCCGGTGGCGGGGGAATGCGTCCATTGCCATTACCCTTTATTGATGGAAAAGAAAACGGCGCAGGGTATTAAGCTATTTTGTGCCAGTAAATTGTGCGGTAAGGCCGTAGAAATTAAAGATAACGAACAAGATGAATAAAAGCTTAGAAAACTCATTTACCCTCGTGCTTGATGCGCTGCGTGAGCAACAAGTCGTTGCTTATCCGACTGAGGCGGTCTTTGGTCTCGGATGTGATCCGGATAGCGAACAGGCTGTCGATGCGCTTCTGGCGCTAAAAAAGCGGCCAAAAGATAAAGGTCTTATTCTGATTGCTGATAATTATCAGCAGCTTCTCCCTTATATAGATGACTCATTGCTCACTGAACAACAGCTTGCGCATATCTGCTCATTTTGGCCGGGCCCGGTAACGTGGGTCATGCCTGCGAAACCGTCAACGCCTGAATGGTTAACCGGACGCTTTACGTCGCTGGCGGTACGGGTCACTGACCATCCTCTGGTCAAAGAGCTGTGCCAAAAATTTGGTAAGCCGCTGGTATCTACAAGTGCGAATCTCAATGGCGAGCCGCCATGCCGTTTGCCCGCAGAAGTCCGGCTCCAGTTTGGGGATAATTTCCCTGTAATTGATGGCGATGTCGGCGGAAGAGAAAATCCCTCAGAAATCCGGGATGCCCTTACCGGCAACCTGATCCGTCAAGGTTAAAGGAAAAAGTGATGCCATCTTTCGCGGTATTTGGAAATCCTATCGGCCACAGTAAATCCCCTCGTATTCATGCATTGTTTGCCAGCCAGACCGGAATCGATCACACCTACGGCACTGTGCTTGCTCCGCATGAAGAGTTTGAAGAAACGCTGCGAACCTTTTTCGACGACGGAGCCCGTGGGGCAAATATCACCGTGCCTTTCAAAGAGCGCGCTTTTGCAGAATCTGATGAACTGACTGACCGTGCTGCGATGTCCGGTGCTGTGAACACCCTGAAAAAGCTCAAAGACGGCCGGTTACTCGGGGACAATACTGATGGCATTGGCATGCTGAGTGATCTAGAGCGGCTGGCGCTTTTGAAGCAAAGTGATCGGGTTTTATTGATCGGTGCCGGCGGCGCGGCGAGAGGGGTGATACTTCCTTTGCTGTCTCATGGCTGTTCAGTGGTTGTCACCAACCGGACGTTTGAACGCGCACAACATCTGAGCCATATCTTCGAAGAAAAAGGGGATATCCGGGCTATCGCATTAGCCGATCTGGCTGATGAGTCTTTCGATCTGATCATTAACGCCACGGCTTCGGGTATTAAAGGTGAGATCCCTGCGATCCCAGAAAAAGTGCTGACCGCGCAGACCCGTGTCTACGATATGTATTATCAGGCAGGTTTAACGCCTTTTCTCACCTGGGCTAAAAATAACGGGGTAACGGCTTATGCCGACGGGTTGGGAATGCTGGTGGGGCAAGCTGCCCATGCTTTCTATATGTGGCATGGTGTTATGCCAGAGATAGAGCCTGTGCTGGAGCAGTTAAAGAAAGACTTGCTGGCTTAACCAGTAATGCCTGAACAGTGTGCATTTTACTGTTCAGGCAACGCTATTCTTTATTGTTCCTGTGAACGGTAGAGATCTTTCCAGGTCACATAGTTATTCGAAGAGTATGTCAGCCCTGCAAGTTCCTCTGACGTCAGCTCGCGTATCTGTTTAACCGGACTGCCTAAATAGAGATAACCGCTTTCGAGGGTTTTTCCTGGCGGCACCAGACTGCCGGCGCCAATCATCACATCATCTTCAACTATCGCACCGTCCAACAGTATCGATCCCATTCCTACCAGTACCCGGTTTCCGATAGTGCAACCATGCAACATAGCTTTATGGCCGACGGTCACGTCCTCTCCAATAATAAGAGGGTAGCCCTCAGGATTATGCCGCGACTGGTGAGTGACATGCAGCACGCTTCCATCCTGCACATTGGTTCTGCAGCCGATCACGACATTATTCACATCACCACGTATCACCACCAGCGGCCAGATACTGACATCATCAGCCAGATCCACATCACCAATCACCACACTGGAGGGATCAACCATGACTCTTTCTCCTAATGTTGGTGTTAATCCTTGATAAGCACGCAAAGCCTGAGACATCTGAAGCACCCCATAAGTGAGTTTTGACCTTGGCAATATAGTTCGGGTCTGAGGAAATACCAATTTCGGCTCAATCAGATCGGCGTGAAAACCAGCGGATCGAACGAGATCTCCGCGAAAGGGTTGAAAAACACGCAGTCGATCCTTTTATTGGAAAAAAGGCTTGTGCAAAAAATTCGGATCCCTATAATGCCGCTCCATCGACAGGGAACAACGTGAACAACATCACGAAGTGACCGGGTCGGAAAGATTAAAAACAGCGGCAACTGAGTAAAATAAACGGTTGACACTGAATGAGGAAAGCGTAT
>Ga0308164_10000914_pt1 | contig 39063 bp, 34 predicted proteins | sample PhyTR2_FD_201031 | JGI IMG/M metagenome (GOLD analysis project Ga0308164, IMG submission 201031) | Phyllosphere microbial communities from UC Gill Tract Community Farm, Albany, California, United States - DLSLT.R2 | ecosystem: Host-associated > Plants > Phyllosphere > Unclassified | place: USA... | reverse complement strand
CGATGGCGAGCGAGATCACCCACACGTTGCGGTTCGAGGAGAAGACCGACATGATCACGACGGCCGCGAGGATGTAAGGAATCGAGAAGAAGATGTCACCGGCGCGCGACAGGACGGCGTCGATCCAGCCACCGTAGAAACCGGCGAACGCACCGAACAGGATGCCGAGCGTGAACACCAGCACGGTCACGATGATGCCGACCGAGAGCGACGTCGACGTGCCGTAGATGATGCGCGCGAAGACATCGCAACCCTGGCGCGTGAAGCCCAGGATGTGACCCTCGCTCGGGCCCGCGTTGCTGTTCGACAGCTCGCAGTTGTCGTTCGGCGCGGTCTGCGTGAACAGACCGGGGAACAGAGCGACGACCACGACGAGCAGGATGATGACGGACGAGATCCAGAACATCGGGCGGCCCCGCAGATCGCGCCAGGCGTCGATCCAGAGGTTGGACGGCTTGCCGTCGGTTTTGACGGAGTCGATGGCGACGAGAGGGGTCTCCTCGAGCGGCGCGACGAAGTGCCCGGGTGAGGGCTTCTGTGTGCTATTTGGCATAACGGATCCTTGGGTCGAGCACTGCGTAGAGCAGATCGACTAAGAGGTTGACGACCAGGTAGATCAGGACCATGACGGTGACGAAGGACACGACGGTGGGTCCTTCACCCTTCAGGATGGCCTGGTAGAGCGTGCGACCGACACCGGGCACGTTGAAGATGCCCTCGGTCACGGTGGCGCCCACCAGCAGAACACCGAAGTCGGTACCCAGGTAGGTGACGACGGGGATCAGGGAGTTGCGCAGGATGTGCACGGGGACGATGCGCTTCGAGGAGAGACCCTTGCTGTACGCGGTGCGCACGAAGTCGAGGTTCTTGGTCTCGATGACCGAGGAGCGCGTCAGGCGCACGATCTGCGCGAAGCTGATGCTCGCGAGCACGAGGGCCGGGAGTATCAGGTCTTGGATGGGTGCACCTGCGCCGACAGTGGGCCTGAACCATCCGAGTGCGATGCCCAGGAAGTACTGCCCCAGGAACGCCGTGACGAAGATCGGCAGCGAGATGAGGATCAGGCTGACGACGAGGGCGCTCGCGTCGAAGATGCCGCCCTTGCGGATTCCCGAGACGAGACCGATCAGGATGCCGGCGATCATCTCGAACAGCAGGGCGAGGATGGCGAGGCGGATGGTGACCGGGAAGGTCTGCGCCAGGATCTCGGTGACCGGCTGACCGGAGTAGGAGACGCCGAAGTCGAAGCGGAAGATGCCGCCGAGGTAGTAGAGGTACTGAACGAAGAACGGTTCGTTCAAGTGGTATTGCTCACGCAACTGCTCGAGCAGCGCGGGGTTGGGGGTCTTGTCGCCGAAGAGCGCCAACAGCGGGTCTCCGGGCATGGCGAAGACCATGAAATAAATCAAGAACGTTGTTCCCAGCAAGACTGGGATCGCCTGCAGGAGGCGGAACAGGATATATCGGGCCATATCCTAGCTCGCCGTTCCTTGGTGCTTACTCATGTGAAGTTGAACCTATCTTTGAGGGCGATTGCGCCGCTGGTGGCGGACGCGTCGTGGGGCGGCAGCGGGTAAGCTGCCGCCCCACATCGCTAGCTGGTGGAACGTGACGGTCAAACCGTCAGACTACTACTAGCCCTTGGTCACGTCATAGTAGAGCGGAACGGAGTTCCAGCCGAACTTGACGTTGTCGACATCCTCGCCGTAGCCACCGTTGACGTTGGCGTACCAGAGGGGGATGACGGGCAGGTCTTCCATGAGGATCGCCTGAGCGTCCTGGAAGTCCTTGTTGGCGGCCTCTTCAGAGGTTTCGCCCTGGCCCTTCTTCAGCAGCGCGTCGAACTCGGGGTTCGAGTAGTCACCGTCGTTGGAGCCGGCGTTGGTCGCGTACAGCGGGCCGAGGAAGTTGAACAGACCCGGGTAGTCGGCCTGCCATCCGGTGCGGAACGCGGTCTGGATGGTGCGGTCGGTGATCGCGGTGCGGACCTCGGCGAAGGTCGGCGAGGGAGCGCCGGACGCGTCGATCTTCAGCGTGTTCTTCAGCTGGTTCGACACGGCGTCGACCCAACCCTGGTGTCCACCGTCAGCGTTGTACGCGATCTGGAAGGTGCCGGTCCACGGGGAGATGGCGTCTGCCTGGTCCCAGAGTTCCTTGGCCTTCTTGGCGTCGAACGTGAGGACCTCGTTGCCCTTGATGTCTTCCGAGAAGCCATCGATGACCGGGGACGTAAAGTCCTTGGCCGGGGTGCGGGTGTCCTGGAAGATCACCTTGGTGATCTCGTCGCGGTTGATGGCCATGGAGATGGCCTGGCGACGCAGCTTGCCCTCTTCACCCGAGAAGTGCTCGAGGCGCTCCGGGATGGCGAAGGACTGGAAGATGGCTGCAGCCTGGTTGACGGCACGGTCGCCCAGGTCGCTCTCGTAGGAACCGAAAGCGGAGTCCGGGATGGCGTCGAGGATGTCGAGGTTGCCGGCGATGAGGTCGGAGTACGCGGCGTCCTGCTGAGCGTAGAACGTGATGGTCAGACCACCGTTCTTCACCTCGCGTCCACCCTTGTAGTCGTCGTTCTTCACGAGGGCGATGGACTCGTCGTGCTTCCACGCGCCTTCGCCGTCGAGCTTGTACGGGCCGTTGCCGATCGGGTTCTGGCCGTAGGCGTCGATGTCTTCGAACGCAGCCTTGGGCAGCGGGTAGAAGGCCGAGTAGCCGAGGCGCAGCGGGAAGTCAGCCGTGGGCTGCTTCAGCGTGACCGTGAAGGTGGTGTCGTCGACGACCTTGAGGCCGGACAGCGTGGCGACGTTCTCGTCGTAGCTGAAGCCTTCGATGTCTTCGAAGAAGTAGCTCGAGAGCTGCTTGTTGTCGAGAGCGGCGCCGTAGTTCCAGGCGTCGACGAAGTTCTGGGCGGTGACGTCTTCACCGTTGGTGAAGGTGTTGCCTTCCTTCAGCTTGATGGTGAAGGTCTGCGAGTCGTCGGTGTCGATCGACTCAGCCATGTCGTTGACCGGCTTGCCATCGGCGTCGTAGTAGACGAGGCCCGCGAAGATCGCGTCCAGGATCTTGCCGCCGCCAACTTCGTTGGTGTTGGTGGGGATGAGCGGGTTCTGGGGCTCGCTGCCGTTGGTGGTGATGATCGCGGATGCGTTAGCCGACGGCTTGCTGTCGGTTGCGCCTCCACCGGAGCAGCCGGTCAGGGTCAAAGCCCCGGCTGCGACCAGCGCCACGGCCGTCAGGCCGATGCGGTTGATTCTCAATGTTCCTCCTGTGCAATGGATGCAGCGCCGGACAGAGTTATGCCCTGACTGGCGTGCTGGATAAGAATGACGATAAGTAGCGCTTCTCGAATTTCCAAACGCAAGCTGCGAATCGTTACACACCGGAAACGCGATCGCCGGAATTTTGCACGTTGCGCACAAAATGTGCGGCGTACCGACATCCACCACACAGAAAGAGCGGGGCTCGCAATGATGAACAGCGAAGCGAGGGACAATCTGCCTTCCGTTCACCCCGCGGGTACCGGGCGACAGAGGCTTTTCGAGGGGCGTGCGGCCCTGCCCGGGGAGCGAGCGCGGGTGTGGTGGGAGATCGCGATCGTGCTGGGCTTGTCGCTCGGGGCATCCGCCGTGTATTCGGTCGTGTCGCTGCTGTCGATCGTGACGGCGGGCAAGACGCTGGCGGGGTCGAGCACCTCGCTCAATAGCAGTCAGTCGCCCCGGGAATGGCTCGACTTCACCTACCAATTCCTGTCGCTGTTCTTCGCGCTCGTGCCCGTTGCCCTGGCGTTGTATCTGCTGTGGCGGCCGGGGCGCAGCGCATTTCGGCGAGTGGGGCTCGACCTGACGCAGCCCGGGCGCGATCTCGGGCGGGGCCTGCTGTTGCTCGCCGCGATCGGGGTGCCGGGCATCGCGTTCTATGCCGTGGGGCGGATGCTGGGGCTCACGGTCGCCGTGAACGCCGCACCCCTCGAGGGCTACTGGTGGACCATCCCGATGCTCATCTTCTCGGCCATTCGCGCGGGCCTGCAGGAGGAGGTCATCGTCGTGGCCTACCTGTTCGAGAAGCTGCGGCAGCTGGGGTGGAACACGTGGTCGATCATCCTGTCGACGAGTTTGTTGCGCGGCAGTTACCACCTGTATCAGGGTGTGGGGCCGTTCGTCGGCAACGTCGTGATGGGCGTGGTTTTCGGGTGGTGCTATCAGCGCTGGGGGCGCGTGATGCCGCTCGTGGTGGCGCACGCGATCATCGACATCGTGTCGTTCGTCGGGTACCCGCTGGCTGCCGCGTGGTGGCCCGGAATCTTTACGGTCGGATCGTAGAGAACGCGTCGGCCGCTCGATCGAATGAGCAGGAAACGGCGAAGGGCCGCTCATCCGTGGGGATGGGCGGCCCTTCGTGTCGCGGGGACGGGAACCGTTAGGCGAAGGCCTCGGGCGGCGGGCACGCGCACACGAGGTTGCGGTCGCCGAACGCCTGGTCGATGCGTCGAACCGGCGGCCAGTACTTGCCGCGGATGAGCGTGGACACGGGGTAGACGGCATCCTCACGCGTGTAGGCGTGCTGCCACTCGCCCTCGATCACCGAACGCGCGGTGTGCGGGGCGTTGACGAGGGGGTTGTCGTCGGCCGGCCACTCCCCCGCGGCGACCTTGTCGGCCTCCTGCTTGATGGCGATCATGGCGTCGATGAAGCGATCGATCTCGGCCAGGTCTTCGCTCTCGGTGGGCTCGACCATGAGCGTGCCCGCGACGGGGAACGACATGGTGGGCGCGTGGAAGCCGTAGTCGACGAGGCGCTTGGCCACATCGTCGTTGCTGATGCCCGTTGCCTCTTTGAGCGGGCGCAGGTCGAGGATGCACTCGTGCGCCACGAGACCCGCGTCGCCCGCGTAGAGCACCGGATAGTGCGGGGCCAGGCGCGCGGCGACGTAGTTGGCGGCGAGGACCGCTGCCCCCGTCGCCTGAGTCAGGCCCTCGAGGCCCATCATGCGCACGTAGGCCCACGAGATCGGCAGGATGCTCGACGAGCCGAAGGGCGCGGCCGAGACCGCTCCCCCGTCGTGCGTGTAGCCCGAGTGCTCGTTGCGCTGCGCGAACGGGTGGCCCGGCAGGAACGGAGCGAGGTGCGCCTTGGCCGCGACCGGCCCGACGCCGGGGCCGCCGCCGCCGTGCGGGATGCAGAACGTCTTGTGCAGGTTGAGGTGCGAGACGTCTCCGCCGAACGATCCGAACTTGGCATAGCCGAGCAGGGCATTGAGGTTGGCGCCGTCGACGTAGACCTGGCCGCCCGCGTCGTGCACGGCATCCGTGATCGCCTGGATCTCGTGCTCGTAGACGCCGTGGGTGGATGGGTAGGTGACCATGAGCGCCGCCAGCGTGTCGGCGTGCTCGGCGATCTTGGCACGCAGGTCGTCGAGGTCGACGTTGCCGAGCTCGTCGCACGCAACGACGACCACGCGCATGCCCGCGAGCACGGCCGAGGCCGCGTTGGTGCCGTGAGCGCTCTGCGGGATGAGGCAGACCGTGCGAGCCTCGTCGCCGCGGGACAGGTGGTAGCCGCGGATGGCGAGCAGGCCCGCCAATTCGCCCTGGCTGCCCGCGTTGGGCTGCAGCGAGACCGTGTCGTAGCCCGTGAGCTCGGCGAGCCAGTCCTCGAGCTGCGCGATGAGCTTGAGGCTACCCTCGACCTGGGCTTCCGGGGCGAAGGGGTGCAGGCCGGCGAACTCGGGCCAGGAGACGGCTTCCATCTCGGTGGCCGCGTTGAGCTTCATGGTGCAGGAGCCCAGCGGGATCATGCCGCGGTCGAGCGCATAGTCGCGGTCGGCCAGCGTCTTGAGGTAGCGCATCATGGCGGTCTCGGAGTGGTGCGCGTTGAAGACCTGGTGCGTGAGAAAGGGCGTGGCGCGGAGGAGGGCTTCGGGCACACGGGCCGGGCGCGCGACGAAGGCGAAGGACACCTCGCTGACGTCGCGCACGGCGCGGACCACGGCGAGCACGTCCTTGAGCGTCGTGGTTTCGTCGACCGAGACCTGCACGACCGTGTCGCCGGCCTTCCAGAGGTTGATGCCGGCCGCGCGGGCCCGCTCGATGACGCCGTCGGCTCCGTTGGGCACGCGGATCTGAACCGTGTCGAAGAAGTCGGCGTGCACAGTCTCGAAGCCTTCGGCCTCGAGGAGCGTCGCGAGCGTGGCCGCCGACGTGCCGATCTCGTTGGCGATGCGCTTGATGCCATCCGGGCCATGGTAGACCGCGTACATCCCGGCCATGACGGCCAGCAGAACCTGAGCGGTGCACACGTTGGACGTGGCCTTCTCGCGGCGGATGTGCTGTTCGCGCGCCTGCAGGCTGAGGCGGTAGGCGGGGTGTCCGTCGGCATCCTTCGAGACGCCGACGAGGCGGCCGGGCAGCTGACGCTCGAGGCCCGAGCGCACCGCGAGGTAGCCGGCATGCGGTCCGCCGAAGCCGAGCGGCACGCCGAAGCGCTGCGTGGTGCCCGCGGCGACGTCGGCGCCCATCTGGCCGGGCGACGTGATGAGGGCGAGGGCCAGCAGGTCGGCCGCGACGACGGTGAGGGCGCCCGTGGCCTTGACGGCTGCGATGACCTCGGTCGGGTCCCAGATGAGACCGGAGGCCCCGGGGTATTGGATGAAGGCACCGAACGCCTCGGGCAGGCTCTCGTCGCCCGCCGCACGTTCGTCGGATGCCAACCACGCGGGGAAGTCGACCTCGACGATCTCGATGCCCGTCGCCTCGGCGCGACTGTCGAGCAGAGCGCGTGTCTGGGGCAGGGCATCCGCGTCGACCAGGAAGACGTTCGAACGGGACTTGGAGGCGCGCCGCGTGAGCAGCATGCCCTCGACCACGGCCGTGCCCTCGTCGAGCATGGATGCGTTGGCCGTGTCGAGCCCCGTGAGGTCGGTGACCATGGTCTGGAAGTTGATGAGCGCCTCGAGTCGGCCCTGGCTGATCTCGGGCTGGTACGGCGTGTAGGCCGTGTACCACGACGGGTTCTCGAGCACGTTGCGCTTGATCACGGCGGGCGTGATGGTGTCGTAGTAGCCCAGGCCGATCATCGAGCGCGCGACCTGGTTCTGGTCGGCCAGCGCGCGCAGTTCGGCAAGCGCCTCACGTTCGGAGGCGGGCTTTCCGAGGATGTCGTTGAGCGGGCGTTCGCCCTCCGGCACCTGGATGGACGCGGGCACGGCCGCGCGCACGAGGGCGTCGACGCTGTCGTAGCCGAGCGCGTCGAGCATGTGCTTCTGCTCGGCGGAACCCGTTCCGATGTGGCGGGTGCTGAAACGCTCCGCCATTACTCGCCGACCAATGCGCGGTACTCGTCGTAGCCGAGCAGGCCGTCGGGCAGGGCCTCGAAGCGCACCTTGATGAGCCAGCCGTCGCCGTAGGGGTCGGTGTTGACGAGCTCGGGGGCGTCGACGACCTGGTCGTTGACCTCGGTGACGACACCGTCGACGGGCGCGAAGAGTTCGCCGACCGACTTGGTCGATTCGACCTCGCCGACGACCTTGCCGCTCGCCACGTCGCTGTCGACGTCGGGCAGGTCGACGAAGACGACGTCACCGAGCTTCTCGGCGGCGTAGTCGGTGATTCCCACGGTGGCGATGTCGCCCTCGACGAGAAGCCATTCGTGCTCGGGCGTGTACTTCAGGGCGGTCTTGTCGGCCATGATCAGTTCTTCTTCCGTGAGTAAAAGGGCAGGTCGGTGACGGTGACGGGAATGCGGGTGCCGCGCACGTCGACGGCGAGTTGCGTGCCGGTGCGGGCCGATCGGGGGGCCACGTAGGCCATGGCGATGGGATGTCCGAGCGTCGGCGACAGGGCGCCCGACGTGATCTCGCCCACGGGTTCGGTGGGTTCGGCGCCATCCTCGGTCGCCCGGGCGAACACGGAGTAGCCGGCACGCGGGGCACGGCGTCCCTCGGCGACGAGCCCGACGAGGACGTGAGCCTCGGCATCCGGGCCCTCTTCGCTGGCGGCGCGTCCGACGAAGTCGCCGGGCTTCGAGAGGTCGACGACGCGACCGAGGCCGGCCTGCGCGGGGAAGGCGCCCTCGCCGAGCTCGTGGCCGTAGAGGGGCATGCCTGCTTCGAGGCGCAGGGTGTCGCGGCTGGCGAGACCCGCGGGCACGAGGCCGAGCGGGGTGCCCGCCTCGGTGAGCGCCTGCCAGAGGGCGGGGGCGACATCCGGGGCGACATAGATCTCGAAACCGTCTTCGCCCGTGTAACCCGTGCGCGCGATGAGCACGGGGTGCTGGTCGAAGGTGCCCGCGACGGAGCGGTAGTAGCGCAGCTCGCCCAGGACGTCGAGCGAGTCGCGGCCGTCGCGGTCGCCGCCGTCGATCGCGAGGCCCTGCGTGACACTCAGGATCTCGAGCGACTTGGGGCCCTGCACGGCGACGAGGGCCATCTGGTCGGACTCGTCGAAGGTCTCGACGTCGAACGGGGCCGTGCGCGACTGGAGTTCGCCGGCCACACGGTGCGCGTTGGAAGCGTTGGCGACGACGAGGTAGCGGTCTTCGCCCGTGCGGTAGACGATGAGGTCGTCGATGACCCCGCCGTGACGTGCGAGGAGGAGCGAGTACTTGGCCTGGCCCACGGTGATGCGGGACAACGTGCCGGCGAGGGCGTAGTCGAGGGCTTCTCCGGCCTCGGGGCCGAGAACGAGGATCTCGCCCATGTGCGACAGGTCGAAGAGCCCGGCGGCCGTGCGCACGGCGTGGTGCTCGGCGAGGTCGCTCGAGTAGCGCACGGGCATCTGCCAGCCCGCGAAGTCGGTGAAACTCGCGCCGAGCGCCTCGTGCACGGCGTGCAAGGGGCTGTAGCGAACGCCGTCGGCGTGCGCGTCTTGAGCGGCCAGCTCGTCGATCGGCACGGCCGTGGGCACGGCGTCGGGCACGTTGCCGACATCGGTGCGTTCGCCCGTGGGCTGAGCGGCGGGGTTGTTGTCGTGGGACATCGGAGTTCTCCATTCACTGCATGCAGTGGCACGGCGCACGGGTGCGCGTTCTGCCCACACGCGTGTGCGGGCTGGGAACTCCCCCTCTGTCATGGGCCTGAGAGCTTCGCGCGACCAGCTCGTGGTCGTGCTTTCACCGTGGGCGAGGCTCGTGCGGCGGCACCGGGGCGAATCCGTGGCGGATTCGCGGGCGCGTCGCGCGTCCTGCTTTTCAGAGTGGCCAGTTCGATGCGGTACAGAACCTGAGAGATTGGCGGGGAGGCTTGCTCCTTCGGTGCTCGGCGAACCGAGCTCTCCCGCATCGCGTGTGCGGCCCACTATTCAATTGACGGCTCTCAGCCTAGCGGGTGGCCGCGCGGCGTGAGCGGGGGTTTTGAAACGTCCTCGAAATACGGTGCGTTTCCTGTTTGAGTCATCCTGACTATAAGATGGCTCCAGCGAGTTCGGGTCACGGTGACTTTTACTCGGATGCTCGAGCTACATCCCCTGACTGGAGCCCTCATGCGCCCTGACGACGATGCCGTCACGCTGGCCGTGTCGACCGTGATCTGTGCGCTCCGGCCCGATCCCGAGACGGGGGTGGCGGGCGTGTGGATTCCGCTGGTCCGTCGCATTCGCGAGCCCTATCTGGGGCTGTGGGCCTTGCCGGGCGGGCCGTTGCAGAAAAGCGAGCCGCTCGAGACATCCGCGAGCCGCACGCTGGCCGAGACCACGGGGCTGACGCCGCAATACCTCGAGCAGCTCTATGCGTTCGGTGATCCCGACCGCTCCCCCGGGCCGCGCGTCGTATCGATCGTCTACTGGGCCCTCGTGAAGAACGACGAGGCCGAGCGCGCCGCCGAGAGCGAGAACGTGCGCTGGTTTGCGGCCGACCGGCTGCCCGAGTTGGCGTTCGACCACAACGAGATCGTCGAATATGCCCTGTGGCGACTGCGCAACAAGATGGGCTATAGCCGCATCGCGCACGCCTTTGTCGGAGAGACCTTCACGATTGCTCAGCTGCGCGAGGTGTATGAGGCCGTGCTCGGCAAGGCGCTCGACCCGGCGAATTTCCGGCGCCAGCTCGAATCGTCGGGCACCATCGTGGCCACCGAGCACCGGCTCACGGGCACACGGCATCGGCCGCCGCGGCTGTATCGGTATGCGCCGCCGCCGACGTTTACGCCGAGCACCGCCTCGGGTGCCGATGACGATTCCTCCGCCGCGAAGCTTTCCCCACGCGCGCAGCCCAGGCCCGGCTCGCCGTCGTCACCTTCCTCGCCTACCTCGCCCTCCTCCCCTTCCTTTGCTCTTTCCCCCACGGAGACCCGCCCGGGTGTTCCGCCGCTCGAACCCGGAGATGCCTCGTGAACACCCCAGCGTCAACACTCGCCGCCTCGGTCGACTACACCATCCAGCTCATCGAGAAGGGCGCGCAGGACGGCGCCACCTGCACGCCCGACCTCGTGCAGGCGCCCTGGAACTTCGACGGCGGTGCACCCTCCTACGGCCCCGGCGCGTCGATGGGCGACGTCATCCCCGTGAACACGCCGCGCCAGGGCCAGCTGCCGCAGGTCTACCGCGACGCCTCGCCCGCCGAACTGCACGCGCGCATTATGCGGGCCAAACAGCTGCTGGGCGACAAGCTCGTGATCCTCGGGCACTTCTACCAGCGGGACGAAGTCATCCAATATGCGGATTATGTGGGCGACTCGTTCCAGCTCGCCAACGCCGCCAAGGCGCGTCAGGATGCCGAGGCAATCGTCTTCTGCGGCGTGCACTTCATGGCCGAGACGGCCGACCTGCTCTCGCAGGAGAACCAGGCCGTCATCCTGCCGAACCTTGCGGCCGGCTGCTCGATGGCCGATATGGCGAACATCGACCAGGTCGAGGAGTGCTGGGAGCAGCTGATGGAGCTGTATGGCGAGGAGGTCGACGAGGATGGTCGGGCTCAGGTCATCCCCGTCACCTATATGAACTCGTCGGCCGCGCTCAAGGGTTTCTGCGGGCGCAACGGCGGCATCGTGTGCACGTCGTCCAACGCCGAGACGGTGCTCGAGTGGGCGTTCGAGCGCGGCAAGCGCGTGCTGTTCTTCCCCGACCAGCACCTCGGCCGCAACACAGCCAAGGCCATGGGCGTTCCCCTCTCGCGCATGCCCATGTGGAACCCGAACCGCCCCCTCGGCGGCAACACGGCCGATGAGGTGCTCGACGCGCAGGTGCTGCTGTGGCACGGATTCTGCTCGGTGCACAAGCGTTTCACGGTGGCGCAGATCGAGCAGGCGCGCGCCGACTACCCCGACGTGCGCGTGATCGTGCACCCCGAATGCCCCATGCCCGTCGTCGACGCGGCCGACGAGTATGGCTCGACCGACTACATCACCAAGACCATCGCGGCGGCCCCCGCCGGCAGCACGTTCGCCATCGGCACCGAGATCAACCTCGTGCAACGGCTCGCGGCCGAATATCCGCAGCACACCATCTTCTGCCTCGACAGCGTCGTGTGCCCGTGCAGCACGATGTATCGCATCCACCCCGGTTATATGGCGTGGGTGCTCGATGGGCTGCTCGACGGGCAGGTCATCAACCAGATCACGGTGTCGGATGATGTGGCCGTGCCGGCGCGTGTGGCGCTCGAGCGGATGTTGGCGGCGAAGCCTCCCGTTGCGGGTGGCGGCGGCGCTGTCGAGAGTGCTGGTGGTGCGGGTGCTGCCACGGACGTGACGAACCGGGGCTGATCGTGGACCGTGGAGTGCGCGCGCTCGCCGGAGGCTCGGCGGGTGAGCGGCGGCGAGAGGTTCTCGTCGTCGGGTCGGGTATCGCCGGGCTCGTGACCGCCTTGAGCGCCGTGTCGGGGCCCGAGCCCGTGCGGCCGAACGTCACGATCGTGACCAAGGGCGCGATCGACGAGTCGAACACGCGCTATGCCCAGGGTGGCATCGCAGCGGCGTGGTTCCCAGACGATTCGGCGGCCGCCCATGCCTCCGACACGGTGCGAGCGGGGGCCGGTCTCGCGGATGCCGCGGCCGTCGACGTGTTGACCGGCGAAGGCGCGGGTGCGATCGACGCGCTCATCGGCTGGGGCGTCAGGTTCGATCGCGACACAGCGGGTCACGGCAGCAGCGACCGCGGCGTCAGCAAGGGTGAGGCAACGTATGCCCGCGGGCTCGAGGCGGCTCACTCGGTGGCACGCGTGCTGCACGCCGGCGGCGATCGAACGGGTGCCGAGATCGAGCGGGCGCTGGTTGCGGCTGTGCGCGCGGGCGGCATTCGCGTCATCGAAAACGCGGTGCTCGTGGATGTCGTCATGGACTCGAGTTCCGCGGCCGACTCGCGCGTTGCTCGGGTCGCCGGGGTCTCGATCCTGCGCGACGCGACTCAACCGCGTCGCGATGTCATCGGTTCGGACCGCGCCGGTGGAACGAGCAACCGAGCCGTGGATGAAACAGGACGCCCGAGCCATCCCAGCGACGTACTCAAAGACGCGAGTGCTGACGGCTCGCTCGAGTTTCTCCCGGCCGACGATGTCGTCATTGCGACGGGTGGAGCCGGTCAGCTGTTCGCCCATACGACCAACCCCGGCGTGGCGACGGGCGACGGCGTGGCCGCGGCGTGGCGCGCGGGGGCCGAGGTGGCCGATCTCGAGTTCGTGCAATTCCATCCGACGACGCTCGATGCGCCCGGAAACTTTCTCATCTCTGAAGCGGTGCGCGGCGAAGGGGCCGTCCTGCTCGGCGCGGACGGCGACCGGTTCATGACGCGCGTGCACGACGACGCCGAGCTGGCACCCCGCGACATCGTGGCCCGGGCGATCGCCGCCCAGATGGCCCGACAGGGTGGCGCACCGGTTCTGCTCGACGCGACCGCCCTGGGCGCCGAGTTCCTCGCCCGACGCTTCCCCGGCATCGACCGCGCCACCCGCGCGCTCGGCTTCGACTGGGCGCAGCAGCCGCTGCCGATCACGCCGGCCGCGCACTACTCGATGGGCGGAACCGTCACCGACCTCGACGGGCGCACCAACGTGCCCGGGCTGTGGGCGGTCGGCGAGGCGGCCCGCACGGGTGTGCACGGGGCCAACCGCCTCGCCTCCAACTCGTTGCTCGAAGGGGCGGTCTTCGGCATGCGGGTGGGGCTGATGTTGGGCGAGCCCGTCTCGGGGCCGGCGGCGTCCCCGCGAGCATCCGAAGCGACGACTCGTGCCGCCGGACAACCCGCAGTGCCCGGACAGGACCTCGCAGATAACGGTGTCGCGGCGATCGACCAGGCAGCTGCGCTCGACAGGCCCACGATTTTCGACCGCGCCGCGCTGCAACGGATCATGTGGGAACGGGTAGGACTGTTGCGCGACGAAGCCGGTTTGCTCGCGGCATCCGCAGACCTCGATCGGATGATCGCGCCCGTCGCCCTCGACCGACGCAGCGTCGAAGATCGCAACCTGCTCGACCTGGCGCGACTCACGGTCGCTGCGGCGCTCGCCCGCACAGAGTCGCGAGGGGCGCATTCGCGGGTCGACATCCCCGAGACACGGCCCGGGCTGGCGCGACCCATCGTGTCGGCCGCGCGGCCTTCGGCAACCGTTGCCGCGCCCGCCCCCACCGACCGGCTCGACTCACGGGTGCAGGCCGGCCCGCTCGACATCATCCATTCCATCGAGCCGTCCGATCCCGGCGAGCACTCCGTCGCGAGCGAACACTCCGACCCGCGCGACCCCTCCGACCCGCGCGAACCCTCCGACACAGAAAAGACCTCAGCATGCTGACCGCCCGCACCATCGACCGCGTCGTCCTCCTGGCCCTCGACGAGGATGCGCCGTTCGGCGATCTCACCTCCGAGGCACTCATCCCGGCGAGCGCCACCGCGACCGCCGCCCTCGTCGCGCGCGAGCCGGGCGTGTTCTCCGGCGGCGCCGTGTTCGAGGCGGCTTTTCGCCTGACCGACCCGACCGTCACCGTGACGCTGCTCGCCGCCGACGGCGACCGGTTCGAGCCCGGAGACACGCTCGCCCGCGTTCACGGACCCGCGCGCGGCGTCTTGCAGGCCGAACGCATCGGCCTGAACCTTACCCAGCGGATGAGCGGCATCGCCACCCTGACGGCGCGGTTCGCCGACGCCATCCGCGGCACGGGTGCCCGCATCGTCGACACGCGGAAGACGACGCCCGGCCTGCGCGCCTTCGAACGCCACGCCGTGCGCTCGGGCGGCGGCCATAATCACCGGTTCTCGCTGTCGGACGCGGTCATGGCAAAGGACAACCACCTCGCCGTGCTCACGGCCGACGGAACCGGCCTCACCGAAGCGCTCGCCGGCGTGCGGGACCGCCTGCCGCACACCACGCACATCGAGGTGGAGGTCGACCGTCTTGACCAGATCGAACCCGTGCTCGCGGCGGGCGTCGACACGATCATGCTCGACAACTTCACGCTCGACGACCTGCGTGAGGGCGTGCGCATGATCGCCGGCCGCGCCATCGTCGAGGCGAGCGGCAACGTGACCCTCGACACCGTGCGCGCGATCGCCGAAACGGGTGTCGACGTCATCTCGTCGGGCGCGCTCACCCACAGCGTGCGATCGCTCGACCTCGGGTTGGATGTCGAGCTGCACGTGAGCCCGGCGACTCCGTCATCCGCGACATCCCCCTCGCCTGCGGCAGTGCCCGCGGCTGAGGAAGCCTCGGCATTCTGACCATGCTCTACCTCGACAACGCCGCCACCACACCCGTGCGGCGCGATGTGCTCGAAGCGATGTGGCCCTTCCTGACGGCCGAGTTCGGCAACCCGTCGAGCCATCACACCGTCGGCGAGCGCGCCGCATCCGCGTTGGCCGATGCCCGCCGCACGGTGGCCGAGTGGTGGGGTGTGCGGGCAAGTGAGGTCGTCTTCACGTCGGGCGGCACCGAGGCGGACAATCTGGCGGTCAAGGGCATCGTCCTCGCTCGTCAGCCGCGGGGCGCGCACATCGTGTCGACGCGCATCGAACATGAGGCCGTGCTCGAATCCCTGCTCTTCCTCGAGCGCTTCCACGATGCCCATGTGAGCTACGTCGACACCGACGACACGGGCCTCGTCACACCCGAGGCCCTCGCCGCGGTGCTGCGCGACGACACCGTGCTCGTGAGCATCATGCTGGCCAACAACGAGATCGGCACGGTCCAGGATGTCGCGAGCCTCGCTCAAGTTGCGCACGGCGTCGGGGCAGCTTTCCACACCGACGCGGTGCAGGCCGCCGGATGGCTCGACCTCAACGTCGCCTCGCTCGGCGTCGACGCCCTGAGCGTGTCGGGCCACAAACTCGGTGCTCCGAAGGGCATCGGAGCGGCCTACGTGCGCGCCCGCGTGGGCGTCGAACCCGTCCTGCACGGCGGCGGCCAGGAGCGGGGCTGGCGCAGCGGCACCGAGAACGTGGCGGGAGCCGTGGGCATGGCGGCAGCGGTGCGGGCCGCCGAAAACGAGCGGGTCTCAGCATCCGCTCGCGTGAGCGCTGTGCGCGACCGCTTCATCGCCGAGGTCCTGCGCCAGGTGCCGGGCGCGCTGCTGACGGGCCACCCCACGCGGCGCCTGCCGACCATCGCATCTTTCTGCTTTCCCGGAACCTCGGGCGAGGCCGTGCTTCTCGAACTCGAGCAACGCGGCGTCGTGTCATCCAGCGGTTCGGCCTGCGCCGCCGGCAGCGACGAACCCTCACATGTGCTGACGGCCATCGGCATCGACCCGGCCATCGCCCAGACCGCTGTTCGCTTCAGCCTCGCGAGCACCACCACCGACGAAGAGATGGCGGATGTCGCGACCGCCCTCGCCGCATCGGTCGCGACGGTCTCGGGCCTCGGCTCGGCCTGACGGGCAAACCCGGTTCGCGAGTGCCGGCGCGTGCGAGTCGGAGCCTCTCTCCGTTCCGCTCGATGAGCGGGCACCCCTGCCCATCGAGCGCGGAACGCGGGGCCGATAACCTGAGCCCATGACGGACAGTTGGAACAACCGATACGAGACCTTTTCCACATCCGCTGACCCGCTGATCCCGCTTCCGCCCGTGGCACCAACGGGCCCTGCCCTGACCGCACTGCCGATTCGTCGCTGGCGTCTCGTCAACCTGTACCTGCTCGGCATCCCCCTCATCGTGCCGGTCGCCCTCGTCGCGTCCTTCGTGGCCGGTCGCCGGGCAGAAAACCGCGGACGCACGCCGCTTCCGTTCGAGGTGTCGTTGCTGATCACAGCCATCCTCGTCGTGCTGATCATCGTCGTCCTCTACGTCGACCAGGTGCGAGCGGCGCGACGGTGGCGGCTGCTGCGTGAGCATTTCTCGGATGCCCTGCTCATCGAGGTCGACGTCCCCAAACACACCCGGGCACACGTGAGGATGCTTCGAGCCGCCCACTACCGCATGCGATCACATGCCGTCCTCATGGTCGGCCCCCACGGCATCGGCATCTTCGGGGACGCCGACCCGCTGCGCCCCGACCTCGCGCTGCGCTGGGACAACGTCGGACGCGTCGCCACCACCGCGAGCCCCCGGACGGTGTGGATCATCATCGAGACACGCAACCCCGAGAACCCGACGGAGAACGGCGTGCTCATCGACCTCAAGATGAGCCCGTTCCACGCGGCGACGCTCCTCACCTATGTGAAGACGGAGCCGCAGCTCGCGCAGGCGCTAGCCCAGGTCGCCCCGTGGCGGGAGCGCCTCCGCGCGGGCGAGTGAATCCGCTGGCAACCCCTTTTCGCAGGTCTGAGCCGTCGCTACGGTGGAACCATGACTGATGCACCGGAACACCACAACCCGAAAGACGCCGACCACGACCTCGAAGAGGAGCTCGAGCTCGCCCCCGAGGAGAAGAGCGACTGGCTGCCCGAGGCCGAGCCCACCGACGGCCCTGCCCCCTCGGTCTGAGTTTCGCTCACTGACGAAGAGGCCCACCACCGCGAGCGCGGGGTGGGCCTCTTCGTTGTGTATATGGGTTTGTTGTCAGGGTTCTACGAGTCTGGAGTCGGCTCTGACGCGAAAGCACTTCGGCTTGATGCTGCCCTAACGCGAAGGTGCGTATGACTTGGGGCTTTCTAGGCGCCGCTGCCTCGCCCGGCCCGAGGTGCGGCGGTCGAAGTCCGGGCTGGCTCCCCACGATCATTCCGGCAGCGCCTCACCGTGACCGTGAACCACACGGCCACCAAGACCACGGTCAGGCCCAGAACTCCGGCGGATATGAGGTACCCCATCGTTGCAACCATCGGACTAACCTAGAAGCACCCGCTGCAGAGCGCAAGGCGATCCGTTCTCGCGACCGCCGCCTGCACTTCTCCCTCCTCGCGCTCACCCCGCCCCCTCGCTCGGAAGCCTTATGACCTCCTCCCCCACACCGACTCCCCCGACGTCCGAATTCGATGAGCGCGTCGATGCGTTCTGGCAGGACTTCGATGAGACGCGCGGCGACGACCTGGTCGACGAGATGCAAGTGATCGTCGACAAGTCGGTGGGCGCCACGGCATCCGCTGCGCTCTATGAGCTGGCGTCAGTTCACGATGCGCTCGGGCAAGAGGATGACGCTATCCCTCTCTATGAGTCGGCGCTCGCTTCGGGCCTCGACGCCGCGCGTTACCCGCAAGCCGTCGTGCAGTTGGCCAGCACCTATCGCAACGTCGGCCGTCTGGATGATTCTGTCGCGCTCCTCGGCACGCTCGACCTCTCCGATCCCGCCGTCACCGACATCGTGGGAATCGCGCCGGCCGCCTTTCTCGCGCTCGCGCTGCACGACGCCGGCCGCCCGACCGAGGCCCTCGCCCAGCTGCTAGCGGCGGTCGCGCCGACGCTGCCGCTCTACACGCGCTCGGTCACGAACTACGCGGCGACACTCGAGTCGTCGCGCAACGCTTAGCTCGCGCAGCAGCTCAGCGCCAGCGTTTCGGGCGTGTCACGCGGCTCCCGCAGAACTCTCGCAGCCGCCGCTTACCCCGCGTTCACGCAACGTTTGGACAGCTATAAGTTGCTCCCCAGCCGCCTGCAACCTCTGATACCTAACGTTGTTCTCAGTTGAGACGGGATGATTCGCTCTCCCGATCAGCTACACCACACCCAGCAAGTCCCCGTCGGCCCGAGGCCACGGGGACTTCGCCATTAACGCCCGCCGACCGCCGACCGCCGACCGCCGACCGCCCTAGAGCGTGACCCGTTCGACCAGGATCAGCAGCAGGAACGACCCCAACCCCACGACGGCGATCGCGGCCATCAGTGCTGCCAGGATCTTGTTCCGTAGTCCGACGCTCTTCACCGTGCCCGCCACGACGAGCATCCCGAGGTAGAGCGCAACCGTCACCCCGATCGCAGTCGCGGGAATCGCCACCTGGATGTCGAGCGCCAACACCAGCAAGACGACGACCACGAGCGCCAGCAGTCCGCCGGGAACGAGCCACTGCCGCCGTCGCCCCCGCCGCAGCGCGTTCTGGTTGCGCACCAGGGTCGGATCGTTCTGTCGTGCGTCGGCGTGCATGTGCCGAACCTCCTCCATCGTCGAATAGCCACCGTAAACAGCGAACCGAGCTCACGCGAGAGGATTGACAGCCATCCGTGCGCTCGCCCACCTGCCCTCGTGCCCGCCTCCCTGGGCGACCTCCGCGTTAGCTAGGCTGGAAGGCTGGCCTGTCTCGGCCACACCCGCCCACGACGAATGGATGCCGCGCAATGACGCCCGCCGACACCACACCCTCCGCCGCAACATCCGCTGACGAGAGCTCTCTCGAAGCCACCTCTGCCACCGTCACGCCCGCTGACGCGCCCCTCCCCGCCCCGGACCGCGCCGCCGCCGACGCCTTCTGGGCCGACTATGCGGCAGCCCACCCGGATGTCGTGCGCGTCGCCCCCGACTACACGGTCGAGTCGTTCGGCGATTCCCCGCGCCTCGCCGACGCCCTGCTGCGCGAGGTCACCCACGGAGCGAAACGCGCCACCGCCGAGCTCGCGACCGCCTACCACGCCGAAGGCGACCAGCTGCCGCGCATCGGCTCGCACTGGATCGCGTGCGACGGCCGCGGCCATCCCGCCATCATCATGCGGAGCACCGAATTGCGCCTCGCCTCCTTCAACGAGGTCGACGAGGAGTTCGCCTACGACGAGGGCGAAGACGACCGCACCCTCGCCAGTTGGCGCCGCGAACACCGCCGCTACTGGGAGCGCACGTGCGCGGCCCGCGGCGTCGAGTGGTCGGAAGAGGACGAGATCGTCCTCGAACGCTTCCGCGTCGTCTGGCCGCCGGAGTTCGCCGACTAGCGCGCGCTCGCCCGCGCTCACGCTCCCGCGCACAAAAAAGCGCTCCCTCTCACCGGGGGCGGCTGAGAGGGAGCGCTGCGTCTAATCATCATCATTGTGGCGGGCCGCCGTCCCCCGGCCAACACCCCAGTGCGAGGGTGGCTCAGATGACTGACGCGGCGCCATCGTCCGAGGTGGTTAGGCTTGCCGGATGGCAACGGTTCTTCTCGTGCGGCACGGCCGCACCACAGCAAATGCCGCCGGGCTGCTGGCCGGGAGGGCCGCGGGCGTGGGTCTCGACCAGATCGGCCGCGACCAAGCCGCTGTGACCGGAACGCGGCTCGCGGCCGTTCCGCTGGTCGCCGTGGTGGCAAGCCCTCTCGAGCGTTGTCAGCAGACTGCCGAGTACATCATCGACCGCCAGGCGGGCACACCGCACACGTCGGTTGATCTCGATCTCACCGAGTGCGACTACGGGCAGTGGCAGGGCCGCACGCTCCCCGAGCTCGCGACCGAGGACCTGTGGTCGGTGGTGCAATCGCAGCCATCCGCGGTCACCTTTCCCGGTGGTGAATCCATGGCCGCGATGCAGGCCCGGTCGGTGGCAGCCATCCGCCGGCATGATGCAGCCGTAGAAGCCGAGCACGGGCCCGAGGCCGTCTGGGTCGCGGTCAGCCACGGCGACATCATCAAGTCGATTCTCGCCGACGCGCTCGGCATGCACCTCGACCTGTTCCAGCGCATCAACGTGGGCCCGGCATCCGTATCGATCGTGCGCTACGGTGCCGGTCGGCCGAGCGTCCATGCAACCAACACGGAGGCGGGTGACCTGTCGTGGCTGGCGAAGGGCATACGCTCGGGCGACTCACCGGTCGGTGGTGGCCCCGGGCACGGCGCGCCGTCGACGAGAGACGCTTAGGCTACTGACATGCCTCTACGTGTTCACGAGTTCGATTGGCCCGATCGAGCCGTCATCGGCACCGTCGGCCCTCCCGGGGCCCGCACTTTCTACCTGCAGGTGCGCTCGGGGACGCGGCTGATGTGCGTCGCCCTTGAGAAGCAGCAGTCGGCCCTGCTCGCGGACATGATCGACGAGATCCTCGACCAGCTCATCACCGTCGAGGGCAACCCGTTCAGTGTGCCCGCTGGCACTCCCCCGGAGCTCGTCGACAACGATCAGCTCGATCCCGTCGAGGAGCACTTCCGTACCGGCGCCATCAACCTCGGATGGGATCCGACGACCGCCCAGGTCGTCATCGAGGCCTACCCTCTCGCTGACGACGATGCGGATGTGGATGACTTCGTCCAGATGCCTGCCGAGGACGGCACTGCCGACGCCGAAATGCTCATGCTGCGGATGCCGGTGGGCACCGCCCGCGCATTCGCCAGGCGCACCAGGGAGATCGTGGGCGCCGGGCGCCCGGCGTGCCCGATCTGCGGCTACCCGGTGGACCCCGACGGTCACATCTGCACGCTTCCCGAGGACTGATGTCGACGACAGACCTGATGACCACCGAGCTGAGGATCGTCGGCCGCATCAGGACGGCGTCCAACGCCACATTCCTCGGGAGCATCGGCGACGTGAGCGTCGTCTACAAGCCGATAGCCGGGGAGAGTCCGCTGTGGGACTTCCCCGACGGCTGCCTGGCGCACCGGGAGGTGGCCGCCTACCTGGTCTCCGAGGCGCTCGGCTGGGATGTCGTGCCGCACACCTGGCTGCGCGACGGCCCCCACGGCGAAGGCATGGTTCAGCTCTGGCAGGAAACGGATGCCGACCACACCGCCGTCGACCTCATCGGGGCCGAGCAGGAGCCGGAGTTCCGCTGGAAGCGCGTTCTGGAGGGGGTCGACGAGGACGACCAGCCGGTCACCCTCGTTCATGAAGACACCGCGGCGCTGCGGCGCATGGCCGTGTTCGACCTGGTGGTCAACAACGCCGACCGCAAGGGCGACCACATCCTTGCCCTGCCGGACGGCCACCGCCACGGCGTCGATCACGGCCTGACCTTCCACCGCGACTACAAGCTGCGCACGATTCTCTGGGGATGGCTTGGAGACGCTCTCACGGCCGACGAGCTCGATGGCGTCGATCGCATCAGCGAAGGGTTACAGGGGGCCCTCGGGGACGAACTCGCGGCCCTGCTCAGCGCCCCAGAGATCGACGCGCTCGCCGCTCGATGCTCCGCGGTGCGCTCGGCAGGGCGCTTCCCCGCTCCCCTCGGTGGAATGCCGGCGGTTCCCTGGCCGCTGTTCTGAGGGGGTCGCGGATACAGCCGCGCCCCGTTGGCGCCGGGCCGGACGCCATCCCAGCACTTATCGCCGTAGGGATCGTGCTTGCCCCGCATGCCCATAGCGGTCTGTCGAAGACGAGGGCCGCCCAATTTCATGACCGTACGGCTGCGCGATTCAGGCCACGACACAAGTACCCTGAGTTTTATGCATAGCCCCTCTGCTGACAACGATGGATGTCTGATACGAAGCGAACGTTTGGGATATACCACGGTCGAACCGTGTGCCGATTGCACTCGCGGCGTGGTCGGCAGGTTTCGACTGAGTTACCGTCTTGACCCAAATGACGCTACAGTTCTTCACTTCGCAAACATCGATGTCCCACAGGCATTCGAACGGACGGGGTGGGGTAAGGCGATGGCTCTCAAGCTGGCCCGCGACTTCCCGAGTCGGACAGAGTGGGTGACCAACAAAGTGAAACCTAGTGGCAAAGATTTTTGGGCTTTCATGGCGAAGGATCACGGTATTCACCTCAAGGGTCCGAGCGGCCAAACGCTTACGTAGAACCGCGAATAGCCCCTCCCTCGCAGCCAAGTAGTGGCGTTGAGAGAGGGGCTTCGTTCAATGGCCTTCGTCAGATTGACGGAGAGTCGAGAAGTGAATCTATGAGGGCACTCCTCTCCGGAGCCTCGCCCTCTACAACAACCAAGAGGCGTTGATGAGGGCCAGCGGATACCGGATTCACTTGCTCAATTTCACATTTCCAGTGGGACGAATCCCGTAGGATCCTGACGTAGGAAAGCATCGGCCCAGGTACCCAGCCGAGGCCCCCGCCGTCAGCGGCCACGATTAGTGCTCGAGGATCTACTTCGTTGGTTGAGTCATCAACGATGTGTAGAGCTTGACCAGCGGATACACCATCCACTCTCTGCAACGCTCCCGGGAGGTGCCGGATCCCGTGCACGAAGAAGCGCACCTGCGCTAACCCCTCAGCATCAGGCGTGGCGAGAGGAAACATTTGAAGGGTGTCGCTGCCGCGTTTGCCGTTTGAGCGGGCGAGGACCTCCATTGGACTCGCACTTCGGTCTGTCCGAAGTGATTCCAACCATGCATCGAAGCCAGGTCGCCGGCTATCCATGATCCGTTCAGCAAAGACCGGAAACAGCTTCTCCGAAAAGTGGATAGCGGCCATGTCTTCGAGTCCGACGAGGGGGGTGAAGTCCTCGACGGTCTCTATCCCGTTCACGTATTCGAAGGAATACAGATCTTCGAGAGTGTGCCGCAGGAGCCCGATACGAAAGTAGGTGCGAGTGTCGGGATTCTGCCAAGTCACAATGAGGGTCTCAAGGTCAGTATTGCCCTGAGTTTCAACTAAGTGCATCGATCAGTCCTTCCCGTTCTGCTATTACTAGCTTCTTCACGAAATTAGCTGCAACCACCGACATTTGAGGCGTTTGATCAATCGTGGCATTGATTTGTTCGTCGTTCAGGGCAATTACGCGTTCGAGCCAATAGTCGCGTACACCGGGGCCTGCGGACTCCAACGACATGCTGGCGTAGGCTCGTAGCGTCATTGTCCGACCGCGTTCAAACCGAGCCGCTTTGCCCCGGCGAAGAAAACCCTCGAATGCCGCGCTATCGGACAACAGCATGGCCCTTCGTGCATCATCCATCCCTGCTCCGAAGCTGCTCCCATGGTCATAGCTCTCCATCAAATGGCGCATCCCGCCGGTCGTCACAACCGACCAATTCTGACTGTGGCGGTCCTGGTTTGCGATCAATGCGTCGAGTATTAGGTATCCGCAGAAGACGTCATAGCTAGAAAGCGACCGCGGTCCTGCAAACGACAGGGGAACGCCAATTGCTGTCAACGCTCGTGCGATTGAACTTGCACTATGTCCCTGAGAGTCCCTTGCCCGCGGGTCGAATGACTTATCGTCCGCCGTGATAAGAGCTGATCCGGATTGGATGGGTAAACCCGAAGGGTTCATGTTTAGACATATAGTGCCCATCACCCCGTTTCTCACCGCTAGTTCAACCGGAGCTACCGGGACATCAAGCTCAACAGCGAGCAGTTCCGCTATCTTCTCAGCCCAATTACGACCGTCAGATTCATCTCTCCCTGGACGGGCTGCCGGTTTGAAAAGCCAGTCCCGTTCTTCGTCAGGTTCGCGGTACCAGCTCTTCTCATTTTTGCCCTGCGGCTCATCGTCTCGAAGTTCCCACTGGGAGATATCGCGGATAGGAAGCATTTCGGACATTGTCCGTTCACTCTAGAGGACTCGATTTCGTTCTGTGCAGAGTCGGAGATCAGCGTCATGATCTCTTTCTCGAGGCTCGGGTAATCAGTCGCCCCCTCAGAGGCGGCCCGAAGTCGTCGACCGCGAAGGTCGGATGGTGCTGCTTATTCACGAGTTGCGGGACGGTCCGTCCGGATCGCGCTGAGTCTTTCACGGTGGCACCGGATAGCGCATCCGACTGCTGGAACTTCGGCGTGAACATCATGATCGCGGTGGCGACGCTCACGGCGCGGTGATAGTCGCGCTCGCGCAAGTCCAAAAGGCGAACAAGCGCGCGGACGAAACTACCGCCCGGGCTGCACGCTCAGAAGCAGAAACACAGTACCTTCGTCGAGTCGAGCAGGTGCGAACGGAAGCTAGTCAGGCGCGCTGCGCGAGACCGAAGTTCGAATTCGTCGATAAGACCAGCATTACGGCCGATCGTTCTGAAGGCATCAATCGGATATTCATAACGGGGATCATGAAGTTTCAGCAATCATTCAAAATCTCCCTTCCGAACCTTCGAGCCTCGAGTCGGGCCGAACTCTCCGTAGCGGGGACCAGCGGCGTTTTGCTGCTCGAGGAAACGGTTGCCGCAAACGAACTCAAGCGGAATTTTGTGGAGATCGAGGTCTTCGAGCCAAGCATTGAAGTTGCAGGTGAATACATCGCTATCGTTCTCGTGGCAGAAGAATTCGGCCAACAGCGGACCGTAAGTGAAAGGCATCTACTGCACTTGAAGCCGCGCAGCTCCGGCTCCGACTATCCGGATTACCCAGGTATTAACTTTTCCTGACTCGCGCTCATGCCTTCGCCTTGAAGTCTGGTATTCCGTTGGCGTTGAGGTTCACCATCGTGAGCTGATCGATCGACAAATTGCTCGTGCTGTTGACACGCGAAGGTAGCCACGACCCTGACAATTGCTCTCACCTCTAGCGGACCCCAGAAGACCGCACGCGGTCCGCAGCGTGCGACTTCACGGAACCCTCGCTCGCTATTCCTGCGGACTGTTCGCGGACCGACCGCACAAACGTCCAGAAACCCGCGTAATCTCGCGAAACCTAAGCGTTGAAGCGGAACTCCACCACGTCGCCATCCTGCATGGTGTAGTCCTTGCCTTCCATGCGGGCCTTGCCCTTGGAGCGGGCCTCGGCCACCGAGCCGGTTTCGACGAGGTCGTCGAATGAGATGACCTCGGCCTTGATGAAGCCCTTTTCGAAGTCTGTGTGGATGACGCCGGCGGCCTGAGGGCCTTGGCACCGTGCGGAATCGTCCACGCGAAGACGACCGCGCCCTCGTCAGCTGGCACCGAGAACACGGCCGCTTCTGGGAACGCACCTGCGCGGCCCGCGGCATTGCCTGGTCGGAAGACGACGAGATCGTCCTCGAACGCTTCCGCGTGGTCTGGCCGTCGGAGTTCGCCGACCCGCTCGAGCTCGTTCGTCTCACGCCCCGGCACACAGAAAAGCGCTCCCTCTCACAGGCACCTGAATCATCGGGCTGCGGAGTGCACGGAGAAGGTCAGACGCCGCCAGGTGCGTAAGCGTTGACGAACTGCGAGACGTGGCGTTCACCCTGAATCCCCCGCCAAAACGTTCCGTGATTCCTCGATTGGATGACGGCAAGTTCGAGCACCTCACGGAGCGCGACGGCCCACTGTTTGTCGGTGCTGCCAGTTACGAGCTGCTGCCGCACGTCACGTCTTGTTGCCACCAGCCGGAGGGCCGAGTTCGCGCGCTCCTGATTCAGCGCCGCCGCACTCGGATAGAGGCGGTAGGCGAGGTCGTCGTCAGCGCCGACAGCCAGCACCAGGCACCAGAGAATGTCGAATCGGGCAAGCGAATCCATAAGCTCGTCAACTGGGTCCGCGGCATCTCGCAGCAGTATGTCATCAGCGAGAATTTCGACCTCAGTTGCGAGTTCCCGAGCTAGGGATAGCACTAGCGAATCGCCGCGGCTCCCGTCGTCGAAGAGTCGAGCACGGGACGCGAAGACGATGCCGTGGCGGAGCCACGAGGGGTACATTTCGTTCGTACCGAGTTGGACAGGCCGTTGGACGAGACTCGCAAGAGCTGACCAGTTCTCCTCACGTTCAGCCGCAGCGCCGATAAGCCACACGCGTATGAGAACCTGTTGCCAATGCTCAGCAACGGGAATCTCGAAGATGTTCACAATTGTCGTGGAGTATTCGCCGACAGGGCCACCCGACTCGTAGACGCGATGGAGCGCCGTGATGACCGCGTCGAAGAGGTCTGTGCGCCCGGAACGCATCGATTCGATAGCGGCAATAGCGAACTTGTCGAGGATGGCAGCACGCTCGGAGGGATTTGCCGCCTGCTGATAAGTAGCGGCTCGCCGCGCCTCGCGTATGAAGCGGTTGACGGTCGCGTCACTGCCCGAGTCGGTGTGCTGTCGGAAGGCTTCGACGAAGGACTCCGGGTCCATCTCCAGGAGAAGCGGTGGCAGTGCCGGGGCACCCGGCGACGTGGGGGTAAGTCCTTCCACAAAATGGCGGATGAGCAGGTCGGCGCTCTCACGGGCCTCCGCGATGACGCCAGCACGGTAGCGACGCAGGAGGCCATCCCAGTGCACGTCGGATGCCGCGACGTTCCTCGTTCCCTCACGCGTGTAGAGGACGCCTTGCTGGAAGACAACCGTCTTCGTCTTGCCATCACCGGAGTCATACTCCCCCACCTTGCTGACAATGACCGGCAAGCCGGAAATAGATGGTGAGACGTGAACGAGGACGAGCGTGCGTTCTTCGACGACGTGCACCTGAGACGTGACTCGGACCTGGGCCGCGATGTGGCGAGCAACCAGCGCACCGATGTTCGCTGAGTCGAACCGCGATGCATCGAGCGGGGCGTGGTCGTGAGCGGGCTTGCCGTTATCGTGCGCGCCGAGCACGATGAAACCTCCCGCAGCGTTCATCATCGCGATGATGTCGAGGACCAGACCGAGCTTGTGCTTCGGGGTCTGAAGGTCAAGGGTCGCCTTAAAGTCGAGTTCATCGTGCTCAGCGCCAATAGCGAGCAGCTCCAGGAGCTTCTCGCGGTCGAGCCGCCCGTCCACGACCACAGGCGATGCCATCAGGTGAGCCGCTTCTTGACCGCCACCGCGAGCGACTTCGCGACCTGGCCGCGCACAATCTCAGCCATGTGTCCGAAGGCGCCGGTGATTTCACCGTCAGCGTCTGGCTGCACGAACTGCTGTAGCACCGACATCAGCAGTTCCTCGACGACCTTCACAGTCGCGTCGTCCCACATGGGCGCCGCCTCGAAGCCTTCCCCGAGAGCAGCAGCAAGCAGGTTGCCAACACGAACCTTCTCTACTTCGCCGTCCAGGTCGAAAAGTGCGACAACCTCTTCCTGCTTCTTTAGCTTCACTGGATCATCGCCATCAGACAGAGCCTCGACCGCGTCACGGAACAGGGGCGCTGTCTCGGCGAAACTCTTCACATCGCGAAGGAGCTTCGCGGAGCCCGTCGTGCCCGCACGAGTGCGCCCGCTCGTTGCGACGACCTCACGCTCACGGCGCCGAATCGTCGTGTCGTGGGCGACCTTCAGCGCAGCGTCTGTGAGCACTTCCGGCTTCTCGACACCCGCAGCCTTTGCGACCGCAACGGAGAGGTCGCGCCACGCGGTCTTCGCGGATGCCGTCATCTCGTAGAGCTTCGCGAATTTGATAGTGCGATACGCCCGATACGCGGTCAGTACCGCCTGCTTGTCGTCCACGGAGACCTTGGACCAGTCGAGCGTGCGCCATCCTTCGACATTCGCGGTGGAGACCCAGCGGACTCCTTCGCAGCCCACTTCATTGCTGCGGTAGAGCGCGGAGAGTTCACCGAACACCGACGCAAGCGTAGCGGCAACAAGTTCCTGGTCGTCCTTATCAACAGTCGCTGGAAGCGTGAGCGCCTGGAAGTTGTCGGTGGCGATGAACGAGTCGTCGGACCACCACACCTGCTGCGCGAACTGCGGGTGCGCCCCGATGGCGATGCGCGACGCCTTCCAGTTCACGGACCACCAGTTGACACCCTTCGCCCTGACGCTTGGCTTGTCGGCAATACCAAGTCGGTGTCCCGCTCGAACGTACTTCTCTAGTTCACCGCCCGTGGGAAGCTTCGCCGGAGCCGACAAAATCCACCAGTCCACTCGCTTTGGGTCAAATTGCCCGGTCTTCTCGTCCTTCGGTGAACGGAATAGCGGGGTCAGGTAGTCACGGTTCAGCTTGACGGGCATACCGAACCCGAGCAGTGATCGAATCTTCTTGTTGCTCGTCGGCTCTCGGTCTTGCAGCTTATAGAACGCATGCCCAAGCTTGTTGCCGCGATAGATGGACGCGCCCGTGATGCCATTCAGCGTGATGGTCTTCGCTGACGCTTCAAAATTCAGCAGCTCGTCCGGCATTGTTCCAGCGATGAGCGCGTCATGCTCGGGCGGCAGTGCGCTGAGGTCACGGTATGTGTGCCAATCGGTCGGCCGCGGGAATCCCTTCTCGACGGTGATGGTGCCGCTGACTGCTTCGAGAACGTTGATGAACTCGAACTGCCCGAAGTCCTTCGACTTGTCGCTCCGCTCCTGCATGAAAAGCGTGATGGGGGCGACCCGGGCATCCGAGAACCAAACATCCGACTCGGTGTGCCAGACGCTTATATCGAAGCGCGCACGCATCCACGAGACGAGGGTTTGGTGCTTTTCGTTCTGGAGGATGGCTGCGGGAAGGACGAGAGCGATGCGCCCACCCGGCTCGAGCCATGCAACGGCGAGCAGAATGAACCACGCCGCCAAATTGACGTTGTTCGGCATGCCCTTCGGCAGAACGGAAAGTCCCCCGTCACCCGCGATGTCCGCAAGATCGGTGCGGTACCGAGCCGATTCATCGGCGGACTCGTCGTAAGGGGGATTCCCGAGCACGACGGAGAACTTCTTCGGGTAGTCGAGCCGGTAGGGGTCACCGTGGCTCGGCGTGACATCGACAGCGGGCTCCCCGGGACGCAGTGTCAGAGCGTCCCGGTTCGACACCGCCGGGAAGTTGCGCCCCTTGTATAGCTCGCGTGTGGCCAGGTTCACCGTGGACAGGTGCACGGCGAACGAGTCGAGGTCATTGCCGAAGACCTGCTCCAGCACCTCAGCATGCGTTTTGTGCTCGCGGAGCTTCGCATAAGCCTCGACTAGGAACGTTCCACCGCCTGCGCAAAAGTCCACGGCAGTGTCGTTTGCGTCCTGAATAGCCCATGCGGTCATCGCACGCGCCAGCCTTGTCTGGGTGTAATGCTGACCCATCGCTTGCCGTTGGTCAGCGGAAATGAGGCGCTCGAAGATGACGCCGAGAATCTCGCTGTTGACCTCTTCAAAGCGGATACCGTCGAGCGCTTCGAAGAGTTCCATCCAGAGCGCGCGAAGCGAGCCGCTCTCGTATCCGAGTGCCCACTTCGCCGCGTCAGACAACCCAAAGATTGTTTCGTAGTCGCCCGTCTGCTTAGTCGCCTCCGCGAGGTTCTTCACGAGAGTTTCAAGCATGAGCTTGCTCGCATTGGGCTTCAGCCCAGAGACAATGGCGCCGAGAGAGAAGCTCGGCCTTACCGTCTCGTAGAACAGCCCCGAGGTGAGTACCTCCGCGACCGCCTGAGCCACGAAGTAGCGCGTCACGTCCGCTTTCGTCAGGTCGAAGTTACGATCCTTCGCCTCATTGAGAACGCTCGGCGGCAGTGTGCCGGTGGTGTATGCGTCGATGAATGCGGGTAGCGCCTCGTCGATGATGCCGTCGGCACTCTGCTTGAAGATGGCGAGGTAGACCTCGTCCCTGCCGTTCTGCTGTTGAACCTGCTGTTTCAGACGGAGCTTTCGAAGCTGCGTGAAAAGCATCTCCAGACCGGGACGAACGAGCGCATCGCGACGCTCTCTAGTGAGTGTTCCCCACCAGCCGGTGACCGACGTCTCTTTCTCGTCGATGAGTTCCATGGGGTCGCCGAGCATCGCGGCGAGGTAGTCAGTCGCATCATACTTCGCCACATCGAACAGCGCGATGCTCAGGAAGTTGGTCGTGAACGCATAGTCGCCGCCGAGCGCCTTCGCCTTGCCGACGGCACCGTCCACTTCACTCATTACGTAGGGGTGGAGTCCTGCCGGAGTTTCAGGCTTCTTGGCTTCACCAGACGCAACGACTTCGGGGTTGCCATCGGCCCGTCGAATGATGACATCGGGTCGCTTGGCGCTCTTCGCTTGCTCGCCTTCAACTGACCAGTCGATAGCGAAACCGAGCACTTCAGCGCCGATGGTCTCCGCAATTTCTTTGATGTCCGACAACATGCCGACTTCGTTGCGGCCGGTAGGAAGGCGCTTCGCCATTGACATGCCTTTCATACGGGGCCGGGAATGTGCCAATCCTATCGAGCGGGTGTGACAGAACGCCGGAGATGCGTCACCGGTTCATCCAGCGGTGCGAGCCGCTCTGCGGGCCTCGGTCCTCCGGGAGCTCAGTTCTCGGCGAACGCGTCGTTGCGCCCGTCGGAGTTGAGCGCCGTTGTCGCGCTCGCCAGCAGCTCGTTCTCCAACGTCCAAAGCTCGGGGTGAACCGCCCACGCCAAACGCGCATGCCTGCTCGTCCACCGACTCAGCTTTGCTTCGCGGACCCCGCCCCATTTCGGCCGGTTCTTATGAACACCGAGCGCCAGACCTAGGCCGTCCGCGAACAGGATGCCGAGCGTCAGGAGAATCGCCAAGCGCGATGCATCGCCGCTCGCGTGTCTTACGAGGCGCGGTTGAAGCAGGGTCTTGCTTGGCGACGCACTGGGGGCGACCCCGAAGTAGAGCAACCCGAAGTCGTTCATTTTTTCGTACGGCGCAGCAGTCACGGGGAGGGCACCCGGCGTGGACCACCAGCGGTACATAAAAATCCGGCATCAGTGTCACGGTAGCGGCCACCGCAACTCGTCGTTGTGCCGGAACCCCCAAAGCGAATTGCCGCAGATGCTCGCCGTCACCTCCTACGCCTCGTCCAGTTCTGACGAATTACCCTCGGACGCGATGTCCCTCTCTAGGACACAGGCAGGTGTCATCGAGTTTGCCCCCCCAAACGCTCGAACCCATTTCACCGCTTCATCAAAATCTGACGGTGTGTCTGACCGAATCATCGCTTTGTGCGCGACCCACATGGCACGAATAGCGCAATCGGCCAACGAACGGGTTGCTCGGTCCGTCGGGTAGTTCTTCAGGAGGTCGATTGTGCGTTCGTCCGAACTGAAGGTGCCTGCTTGAATAGTGCTCCAGACGCTGAGGCACTTTATCAGCGCCTCGTGATGACACCCAGAACCGATAGCAACGCCTTACGGATCAGCAGTAGGTCCGGCTGCTCCGATGTCCGCACTCTGACGGCACCAGAAAGCCACGGCGCCGGCGACTAGGGGTTAGACGCTAACGCCTTTCGGACACCATCCGATAAAAGGCCCCGAGACTCCGCTTCTCGAACCACAATGCCCTCGGCCTCGGGAAATCTCGCTACTAGTGAAGCAAAGTTAGTGAGCCGTCCATCCAAGCGTTCGACCACCCATGCGGCTCCTCCCAGATGAGCGCGCCCTTCCTGCACCTTCATGTGCCACGGTACCAACCATCGGAATCCCTCTTTGCCACGTTTCGCCAAAACGAGCGCAGGCCACAGGAGATCCGGAAATCAGCCTTCATCCAATTCTGAAGACTCAGCACACCCGTGGCAGCGAACTATGACATGCACACCCGCCGTTTTCGCACATGCCCGGACATCGCACCGGTGTTTCGATTTGGCTTCGGCAGACTCATATCAGGGATATTTACCCCTCCGGCCAACTTCTCGCAGCTTGAACCACCCACGGCGTCCAAACGTGCGGCGACAGGCTCAGCGGGATCTGCTTTTCGACATGCGATACAGGAACGTTTACAAGCTGTTGCGCGAGCTCGCGGTCGGCTAAGCCGAGGTCACCGGGCCACGTCGTTCAGGGGGAAGCCACAAAGGCTCCCGGCGACACGGCGCCGACGGCGCCCGGTTCGGAACCTTGGTCCGACCATCGGTTTCTGCGGCAATCGACTATTCGTCGAAAGGCCGCGGAGGCCCCTGCTTGGTGGAGTAGGAAGACCATTCCCCGGTCTTCTCATACCAGCGCACAGTCTTGTAATGATCGCCGAGCGCTCGTCGAACGGCCGCGCGAACGACGACGAACAAGATCCAAAAAAACAAAGCGGTCCAAGCCGCCACCCACAACAAACTCGCGCCATCGAACATCGGCTCGACCGTTCCCCTCCATCGCTACCTAGAGTCAATGTAGTTGAAAGGGTTCTGAGTTTGCGGTCGCCCGGGCCAATCAAAATTGGGAGGTGCGGTTACCGGCGACACGGGCACGTTTGCCACCGATGATGAAAGTCAAACGTTGAAGCGGAACTCCACCACGTCGCCATCCTGCATGGTGTAGTCCTTGCCTTCCATGCGGGCCTTGCCCTTGGATCGGGCCTCGGCGACCGAGCCGGTTTCGACGAGATCGTCGAAGGAGATGACCTCGGCCTTGATGAAGCCCTTTTCGAAGTCCGTGTGGATGACGCCGGCGGCCTGGGGGGCCTTGGCGCCCTGCGGAATCGTCCAGGCGCGCGACTCCTTCGGGCCCGCCGTGAGGTAGGTCTGCAGGCCGAGCGTGGCGAAGCCGATGCGGGCGAGCTGGTCGAGGCCCGACTCGGTCTGGCCGGTGGACTCGAGCATCTCTGCGGCATCCGCCTCGTCGAGGTCGATGAGCTCGGATTCGAGTTTGGCGTCGAGGAAGACGGCCTTGGCGGGCGCGACCAGGGCGGCGAGTTCATCCAGTTTGGCGGCGTCTTGCAGGATGGGCTCGTCGACGTTGAAGACGTAGATGAAGGGCTTGGCCGTGAGGAGGCCGAGCTCGCGCACGGGGGCCAGGTCGATGGTGGACGACGAGAGGGGCTTGCCGGTGTCGAGGTATTCGCGGGCGGCCTTCGCCGTTTCGAGAACGATGGGCTCGAGCTTCTTGCCCTTGACCTCTTTTTCGAAGCGAGCTTCGGCCTTTTCGAGGGTCTGGAGGTCGGCGAGGACGAGCTCGGTGTTGATGGTCTCCATGTCGCTGGCCGGGTTGACAGCACCGTCGACGTGGACGACGTCGCTGTCGCTGAAGCCGCGCACGACCTGGGCGATGGCGTCGGCCTCGCGGATGTTCGCGAGGAACTGGTTGCCCAGGCCCTCACCTTCGCTGGCCCCGCGCACGATGCCGGCGATGTCGACGAACGACACGGTCGCGGGCATGATGCGCTCCGAGCCGAAGATCTCGGCGAGCTTGTCGAGGCGCGGGTCGGGCAGGTTCACCACACCGACGTTCGGCTCGATCGTGGCGAACGGGTAGTTCGCCGCGAGCACCGAGTTCTTGGTCAGCGCGTTGAAGAGGGTCGATTTGCCGACATTGGGAAGTCCGACGATTCCGATAGTGAGAGCCACGGGGGTCTATCGTACCGGTGATTGCCGCATGACGTCCGCCGCCGTCGCCCGACGCGCGCCCACCTCCCCGCCGATGTCGGTGGTCGCTGCGATGCTTCACCCATGGACCCCCTCATCGCACTCATCCTCGGCCTGCTCGCGGGCGCCGTTCTCGGTGTCGTGCTGGGTCTCGTGCTCGCCACGGTTCTGGGCCGCAGCGGCGGGCGTTTCGGGGCCGGCGGGCGCTACGGCTCGGCCAGCGACGGCAGCATCGAAGCGGATGCCGCAGCCTCCGTTCTCGAGGCCCGCCACGCCGCCGAGATCCAGCGCGTTCTCACCGAAGAGTCCGAGCGGCGCGGCGCGTTGCGCGAGCAGCTGGCGGCGGCGCAGGCGACGATGTCCGCGCTCGACGAGCAATTGGGTGCGGCTCAGGAGCAGTATCGCGAGCTGGTCGAGCGCCACCGCTCCGAGCGGCTCGAGCAGGCCGAGAAGGAGCGCGCCGAGAGCCGCGTTCTGCAGGCCCTCGCGCCGGTCAACGAGACACTGGCGGCAATGCAGCGCAAGGTCGCCGAGCTCGAAGAGCAGCGCAGCGCGCAGCACGGGCAGATCAGCGAGCAGCTGCGCTCGGCCACCGAATCAGAGGAGCGCCTGCGGTCGACGGCCGAGACGCTCGCCTCGGCGTTGCGCGCCAACAACACGCGTGGGGTTTGGGGCGAGACGCAGCTGCGACGCGTCGTCGAGGCCGCCGGGCTGATCGAGCGCGTCGACTTCGACCTGCAGGCCAACATCGTCACCGACGCCGGGGCCGGCCGCCCCGATATGGTCGTGCACCTTCCCGGTGGCAAGAACATCGCGGTCGACGCAAAGGTTCCGTTCACGGCCTACCTCGAAGCCACGAGCATCCGCATGGACGCCTCGGCCGCCGAGCAGGCACGCCGCCACACGCTCCTCGCCGCCCACGTGAAGGCCGTGCGCGAGCACATCGTGGCGCTCGGCAGCAAAACGTATTGGCAGGGGGTGCCCTCCTCCCCCGAACTCGTGATCGCGTTCATCCCGAGTGAGTCGCTCATCTCGTCGGCGCTCGAGAGCGACCCGTCGCTGCTCGAGTTCGCGTTCTCGAAGCGGGTGGCGTTGGCCTCCCCCGTCACGCTGTGGTCGGTGTTGAAGACCGTCGCGTTCAGCTGGCAGCAAGACGTGCTCACGGCCGAGGCGAAGCAGCTGTTCGACCTGTCACGCGAACTGCACGGGCGGCTCGCCACGACCGCGACCCACATCGACAAACTGGGGCGCTCACTCGAACGCAGCGTGAAGGACTACAACGGCTTCGTCGGCTCGCTCGAACGTCAGGTGTTGCCGAGTGCACGCAAGCTGTCAGCTCTCGATGAGACGAAGATCATTCCGCAGCTCACCGTGATCGACGAGCCGACGCGGAAGGCGACGGCCTACGAACTCATCGCGCACAGCTCGGACGAGCTGGCGGACGACGCGAAGCACGACGGTCCGGTCATGGCAACTCGCGATCGTGACGGGCGCATCCCCGAAGACGTTCGATCGCGGGCCGCTGACACAACCGAGGACGACCCGGACTCCCGAATGAGCGAGCAGATTGTCGACGGCACGAAGGCACGAGCGGGCGAATAAGCCGCCCCGGTTAAGGGCCATCGCCTCATGCTTCGGTGAGACCCGCCCTCAATGCGCGCCCGCCTTTTCAGCGCGCGCGGATGGCGACGCGGCCACCTAACGATGCAGCGGCAGGCGGATGTCGAAGTGCACGCCGCCGCCCTCCACATCCACGATCCGGGCAGAACCGCCGTGAGCCGACACGATCTCAGCGACGATCGAGAGGCCCAACCCAGAGCCACCCTGATCGCGGGAACGGGCGTCGTCGAGACGCTCAAAGCGCTCCCAGACGCGAGACTTGTCCGCATCCGAGATGTTCGCGCCGTCGTTTGCGACAGACACAACCGCGACGTTTCCCTGAACCGACGACGACAGCCAGACGCGCGAACGAGCGTGACGAAGCGCGTTGTCGCCCAGGTTGCGCAGCACCCGCGCGATCAGACGCGCGTCCGCCGGCGCCTGAGCCGCAGACACACCGCGCGCGTCGATGACGATCGGGGGCGACTGGACTCCGTCGGCAGGTGTGTCCGCCGACGTGGCCGCCACGAGTGCGCGCAGCCGGGACACCTCGGCAAGCACGAGATCGTCGAGGTCTGTGAGCTCGGTTGAGAGCGCCAGACCGTGCTCGTCGGCGCGAGCCAGCAAGAGGAGGCCCTCGACGAGGTCGGCCATGCGCTGCGACTCCTCGGAGGTGGTTCGGGCGAACTCCTCGACCGGCACACGGCCCGGGTAGCGCAACATGACCTCGGAGCTCTGGCGCAGGGACGCGATCGGGGAACGCAGCTCGTGCGAAGCATCCGAGACGAAGCGGCGCTGGCGCGACTGTGCGTGATCGAGCCGCTCGAGCATGCGGTTCATCGTCACGGCTAGCGCGTCGATCTCGTCGCCCGTTCCCGGCACACCGACGCGGCGGCTCAGGTCGGCGGCCGACACACCCTCGGTTTCGCGCCGGATGCGGTCGACCGGGCGCAGTGCGCGGCCCACCACCACCCAGCAGGTCACCGCGACCAGCGCCACCAGCAGCGGCAGCGCGACCAACAGCAGCAAAGCCGTCGTCGAGATCGCCTCGCGTCGGGCCTCGTCGTCCACACCGACCACCAAAACGCCGCCATCGACCTCGGAGGACACGATGAAAACCGGGTCGTCGTCCTCGGGCAAGGTTGCCTCGCGGCCACCCTCGAATTCCGAGTCGGCGAGCGCCGGAACCTCGTCGGCATCATCGGATGCCGCGAGCACACGACTGTCATCGCCGACGAGTTGGGCGAAACCATCCGCGTCGTTCAGCGCCGTCGGGCCCGAGGCGTCGATCAACGATTCGAATCGGTCGAGTTGGGTCTCGGCGGCGACGGTCGCCTGGTCGAGCAACGTGGACTGCAGAACGACCCCGAAGCCGATGGCCCCGGCCGAAACCGTCACGGCAACGACAGCACTCGCAATCACCGTGATGCGCGCCCGCACCGACCGCAGCCGACGCTTGCACACCGGCTTGGGCGTGTGTCCGCCGTCATGCCCGCGCTCAGACATCCGCGACCAATCGGTAGCCCGCGCCGCGAACCGTTTCGATCGACGCGCGACCGAAGGGGCGGTCGACCTTGTTGCGCAGCGTGCGGATGTAGACCTCGACGATGTTGGGGTCGCCCTCGAAGTCGAAGTCCCAGACGCCGCCGAGGACATCCTTCTTCGAGCGCACCTCACCCGGCCGCGCCGCCAGGAACTGCAGCACGCTGAACTCGCGTGTCGTCAGCTCGATCGGAACGCCGCCGCGCGTGACGCGCCGGGAGGCCGGGTCGAGGGTGAGGTCGCCGATCGTCAAGAGGGTGGGCCGCTCTCCCCCGCCGCGGCGGATCAACGCGCGCAGTCGCGCCAGGAGCACCTGGAACGAGAACGGTTTCGTGAGGTAGTCGTCAGCACCCGTGTCGAGCGCCTCGACCTGATCGAGGTCGCCATCCTTGGCCGTGAGCATGATGACGGGCGTCCAGTTCTCGTCGGCCCGCAGCTGCTCGCAGATGCGATAGCCGCTCATGCCGGGCAGCATGATGTCGAGCACGATGACCGCATACTCGTTCTCGCGCGCCAGCCACAGACCGTCGACACCGTTCGTTGCGGTGTCCACGGCGAAACCCTCGGCCTCGAGCCCCGCCTCGATGGCACGCAGCAGGTTCTTCTCGTCATCGACTACGAGAACGCGCATGTGTCACCTGCTTCGCATCAGAGGGGGTCATCGGGATGGCGGGGGCCGGGGTTTCAGACTATTCGACGCGCTCGCGCGCCCGATGTTAGCGCTGCGTGCGCACGACGCCGAAGGACTCGTCGAGGTCGACATCCACTTCGGTGCCGTCCTCGAGGCGCACCTCGACCTCGAAACGGTGGTCGGCGTCGTCGGAGCGCTCGGCATCGACGACGGTTCCGCCACCGGCAGCCTTGATGGCCGCTTCGGAGGCCTTCGCCAGCTCGTCGCCGACCAGGTCATCCTTGTCGACGGACGCACCGGTCTGCCCCGAGGAACCCTCGGTTGCGGCGTCGTCGGAGTCAGAGCCGGTCGACGACGAGCCGGAGCCCGCGCCACTCGACACCCGGGCGCGGTCGTCGTCGCCGTCGGCACGCGAAGACAGCACCGTGAACGAGTCGTCGAGGACGACGTCGTAGGAGACACCATCAGATCCGAGCACATCGAGTTCGTAGCGGTTGTCGTCACGCTCGGCGTCGATCACCTCGCCGCCACCGACCTCTTTCACGGCAGCCTTCGACGCGCGGTCGAGGTCGGCGCCGGTCACGGCATCCGAACCCTCGAACCCGTCGGTGACCGCATAGGCGATACCCGTGCCACCCAGCACGATTCCGGCCGTGATAGCCGAGGCGGTGATGATCTTGGTCTTCTTCTGCATGGGATGCTCCTTCGTGGTTCGCTGCCCTCTGTTGTGGGCATGAACAGAGCCTCTCGAACCGACGCTGAAGCCAACCTGAAGCGGCCAGAAATCAACCGGCGCCGGTTAACGCGAATGTCGCACCGGGCCGAAGCCAGCGGTGCGACATCCACTCAGTTCACGCGAACGTTTAGAGCCACTTCTCGACGAGGTGGTCGGCCACGACGCGACGCGCTGTGCCCGAACGCGACCGCAGCACGAGGCTCTCGGTGCGGATGATCGGGCCCTTGCGCTGCACGCCCGCCACCAGTTCACCGTTGGTGACACCGGTCGCCACGAAGTAGGTGTTGTCGCCGCGCACGAGGTCGTCGCCCGTGAGGATGCGGTCGAGGTCGTGGCCGGCCGCGATGGCCTTCTCGCGCTCGGCGTCGTCCTTCGGCATGAGCTTGCCCTGGATCAGGCCACCCAGCGCCTTGACGGCGCAGGCCGTGATGATGCCCTCGGGCGTTCCGCCGATGCCGACGCACATGTCGATGCGCGACTCGTAGCGGGCCGCGTTGATGCCACCGGCGACGTCGCCGTCGAGCAGCAGTCGGGTGCCGGCACCAGCCTCGCGGATCTCCTCGATGAGGTTGGCGTGGCGGGGGCGGTCGAGCACGGCGATGCGCATCTCTTCGACGCTCTTGCCCTTGGCCTTCGCCAGCGCGCGGATGTTCTCGCCGATGGGGCGCGAGATGTCGATGACGCCGTGGCCCTCGGGCCCGGTCACGATCTTGTCCATGTAGAACACGGCCGACGGGTCGAACATGCTGCCCCGGTCGGAGACGGCGATGACCGAGAGCGCGTTCTGGCGGCCCGCGGCGGTGAGGCTTGTGCCGTCGATGGGGTCGACCGCGATGTCGCACGCGGGGCCCGATCCGTTGCCCACCTGTTCGCCGTTGTAGAGCATGGGCGCGTGGTCCTTCTCGCCCTCGCCGATCACGACGACGCCCTCGAAGTTGACCGTTCCAAGGAACTTGCGCATGGCGTCGACCGCGGCACCGTCGGCGGCGTTCTTGTCACCCCGGCCGATCCACGGCGTGGCTCGGATGGCGGCCGCCTCGGTCGCTCGCACCAGCTCCATTGCGAGGTTGCGGTCGGGGTGAAGGTATTGGGTCTGTGTTTCTTGCGTCACGGGAATCCTCTGATTCGATCGATACATCGGCTGCATATTTATCAGGTGCTGGGGGCCCACTCCCAGCCTAGCCGCCGCCATTTCGCGAGCACCGGTCAGATCGGATGCCCCGCACGAACGTGCACTCCGCGTGCGCACTGCGCGACATCCCCCCCGATCACTAAACTGGCTGCAGTAGTCCGATCTCGAAGGAGAAATCTATGCCCGTCGCCACCCCAGAGCAGTACGCCGAGATGCTCGACACCGCCAAGACGAAGGGCTTCGCCTTCCCGGCGG
>Ga0308164_10000913_pt1 | contig 39092 bp, 32 predicted proteins | sample PhyTR2_FD_201031 | JGI IMG/M metagenome (GOLD analysis project Ga0308164, IMG submission 201031) | Phyllosphere microbial communities from UC Gill Tract Community Farm, Albany, California, United States - DLSLT.R2 | ecosystem: Host-associated > Plants > Phyllosphere > Unclassified | place: USA... | reverse complement strand
AGGAAATCGCCGACATCCTGATCGAAGAAGGTTTCGCCAGCCTGGAAGAAGTGGCCTATGTGCCGCTGCAGGAAATGCTGGAGATCGAAAGCTTCGACGAAGACACCGTGAACGAGCTGCGGGCGCGTGCCAAGGACGCCTTGCTCACGATGGAAATCGCACGCGAGGAAAATGTCGACACGGTCTCGCAGGATCTGCGTGACCTCGAGGGGTTGACACCTGAGCTGGTGGCCAAGCTGGCCGACGGTGGCGTGCATACACGGGATGACTTGGCCGATCTGGCCATTGACGAACTGACCGAACTGACCGGGCAGTCTGCCGACGAAGCGAAAGCTTTGATCATGAAGGCACGTGAACACTGGTTCACCGGGCAAGAGTAAGGTCAGGGAGGAACGAACCACATATGTCGAGTAACACCGTTGCCGAGTTTGCCGCCGAACTCAAAAAAACCCCCGAAACCTTGTTGCAACAGCTGAGCTTTGCCGGCGTTGCCAAGGCCTCGGCTTCTGACGCGTTGACCGAGTCCGATAAACAGAAACTGCTCTCGCACCTGCAGGCCAGCCATGGCACAGGCGGAGCTGACCGCAAGAAAATCACATTGACGAAAAAGTCGACGAGCGAAATCAAGCAGGCTGACGCCACTGGCCGGGCCCGCACCATTCAAGTGGAAGTGCGCAAGAAGCGCACCTTCATCAAGCGTGACGAAACCGGCGAAGCCACTTCCGAAGGCGAAGCCCAGGCCAGCCAGGAGCAGGCCGGTGCCGAACGCGAATCCGATGAGCTGGTGCGCCGCGAGGAAGCCGTGCGCCAGCAGGTGGAACTGATCAGCCAGCAGGAGGTGGAACTGGTGGAAAAACGCCGTGAGCGCGAAGAGCGCGAACGCCGCGACCGCGAAGCCGAGGAGCGGGCTGTGGCCTACGCGGCCCAGGAAGCCGCGAAGATTGCCCAGGCAACTGCGCAAAAGGCTGAAGCTTCACGCGAATACAAGGCGGATGTCGCCGCGCGCAATGCCGCCCAGACCGCTGCCCGCGAAAAGGCCGAGGAAGAGTCGCGTTCGCGCGCGGCTGAAGAAGCGGCCCGCGCCAAGGATCTCGACGAACGCCGCCGCAAGGCCCAGGCCGAAGCCGAAGCGATCCGCGCCATGATGGCAGCGCCCAAGCGTGTGCTCGTCGCGGCCAAGAAGCCCGAAGAGCCGCCCAAGCCGGTCGCCGCCGTGGCCAAGCCTGCGGGCGACGCCAAGAAGGGCACGCTGCACAAGCCTGCCACCGGCTCGACCACGGCCCGTACCGGCGCTCCTGCAGCCCCTGCTGCCGGCGCCGGCAAGGAAGTCAAGTCCGCCAAGCTGTCCTCCAGCTGGGCTGGCGACGGCAAGAAGAAGGAAATCAAGACGCGCGGTGACAGCGCTGCCACGCCCGGTCGCGGCGGCAGCAACTGGCGCGGTGGTCCGCGTGGCGGCAGCAACCGCCGCGGCGGTGGCAACGATCGCAACGATCACCACCAGCAGGCGCAGGTCGAATTCCGCGCCATCGAAGTGCATGTGCCCGAAACCATCACGGTGTCGGAACTCGCGCACAAGATGTCGGTCAAGGCTTCCGAGCTGATCAAGATCCTGATGAAGATGGGCCAGATGGTCACCATCAATCAGCCTCTGGACCAGGACACGGCGATGATCGTCGTCGAGGAAATGGGCCACACCGCCAAGGTTGCGGCGCTCGATGACCTCGAAGCGTTCACCTTCGAGGAAACCGCACAGCAAGACGCCGAGCTGCTGCCGCGTGCGCCTGTCGTGACCGTGATGGGTCACGTCGACCACGGAAAGACCTCGCTGCTCGACTACATCCGCCGCACCAAGGTGGCTGGCGGCGAAGCCGGCGGCATCACCCAGCACATCGGTGCCTACCATGTGAAGACCGATCGCGGCATGGTGTCCTTCCTGGACACCCCGGGCCACGAAGCCTTCACGGCCATGCGTGCCCGCGGTGCGCAGGCCACCGACATCGTGATCCTGGTGGTTGCAGCCGACGACGGCGTCATGCCCCAGACCAAGGAAGCCATCAAGCACGCCAAGGCGGCTGGTGTTCCGATCGTCGTGGCCATCACCAAGTCGGACAAGCCCGATGCCAACTTCGAGCGCGTCAAGCAGGAACTCGTGGTGGAAGAGGTCGTGCCCGAAGAGTACGGCGGCGAATCGCCTTTCGTGCCCGTGTCTTCCAAGACCGGCATGGGTATCGACGAGCTGCTCGAGCAGGTGCTGCTGCAGGCCGAAGTGCTGGAGCTGCGCGCTCCGGTCGAAGCCGCTGCCAAGGGCCTGGTCATCGAAGCCCAGCTCGACAAGGGCCGCGGTCCTGTCGCGACGGTGCTGGTGCAGTCCGGCACCCTCAAGGTCGGCGATGTGGTGCTCGCGGGTCAGACCTATGGCCGCGTGCGTGCCATGGTCGACGAAACCGGCAAGTCCACCAAGACCGCTGGTCCTTCGATCCCGGTGGAAATCCAGGGTCTGTCGGACGTGCCGGCGGCCGGCGACGAATTCATGGTGCTGAGCGACGAACGCCGCGCCCGTGAAATCGCCACCTACCGTGCGGGCAAGTTCCGTCACACCAAGCTGGCCAAGCAACAAGCGGCCAAGCTGGAAAACATGTTTGCCGAAATGACGGCGGGCGATCTGCAGACGCTGCCCATCATCATCAAGGCCGACGTGCAGGGTTCGCAGGAAGCCCTGGGCCAGTCGCTGCTCAAGCTGTCGACTGAAGAAGTGCGCGTGCAGCTGGTGTATGCCGGCGTGGGCGGCATCAGCGAGTCCGACATCAACCTGGCGATTGCTTCCAAGGCCATCGTCATTGGCTTCAACGTCCGCGCTGACGCCAATGCCCGCAAGACGGCCGAGAACAACGACGTCGAGATCCGTTACTACAACATCATCTATGACGCTGTGGACGAACTCAAGGCGGCGATGTCCGGCATGCTGGCACCCGAGCAGCGCGAAGAGATCATCGGCATGGCCGAGATCCGCACGGTGTTCGTGGCAACGAAGATCGGCACGATTGCCGGCTCGTACATCACGTCCGGCCATGTGACCCGCAATGCACGCTTTCGCCTGCTGCGCGAGAACATCGTCGTCTACACGGGCGAGATCGAATCGATCAAGCGCCTCAAGGACGACGTCAAGGAAGTCAAGGAAGGCTTCGAGTGCGGTATCAAGCTCAAGAACTACAACGACATCAAGGAAGGTGACGTGCTGGAAGTCTTTGAGGTCAAGGAAATCGCGCGGACGCTGTAATCCATGGCTGCCAAGAAACGCGCTGCGCCCAATCGCAGCTTCAAGGTCTCCGATCAGATCCAGCGCGATCTGTCGGAGCTCATCGCCCGGGAACTGAAGGACCCGCGCGTTGGCATGATCACCCTGCAAGGGGTGGAGGTCACTCCCGACTATGCCCACGCCAAGGTCTTCTTCAGCATCCTCACGGGTGATCCCGACCAGACGCTCGAAGGTCTGAACCAGGCCGCGGGCTTCCTGCGCGCCGGCCTGTTCAAGCGCCTGCATATCCACACCGTGCCGACGCTGCACTTCGTCTACGACCGTACGACGGAGCGCGCGTCCGACATGAACGCCTTGATCGCCAAGGCGGTTTCTTCGCGCGCCAAGGACGACTGAGCATGAACGCGCCTCGCACCAGGGTGCAGCGGCGCCCTGTGCACGGGGTGTTGCTGCTCGACAAACCGCTGGGGTTCTCCAGCAATGACGCTTTGCAGAAGGTGAAGTGGTTGTTGCGCGCGGAGAAAGCCGGCCATACCGGGACGCTCGATCCACTGGCCAGCGGCGTCCTGCCGCTGTGCTTTGGCGCGGCGACCAAGTTCAGCCAGCTGCAGCTCGAAGCCGCCAAGACCTACGTAGCCATTGCCCGCCTGGGCGCGACCACCACCACCGCCGATGCGGAAGGTGCGGTCGTGCGCGAGCGGCCCGTGGACCTCACGGCCTTCACGCCCGAGCGGCTGCAGGCCGTGGCGCAGCAGTTCACCGGCCCGATCTCGCAGGTGCCGCCGATGCACAGCGCCCTGAAGAAGGACGGCAAGGCGCTTTACGAGTACGCCCGCGAAGGCATCGAGATCGAGCGCCCGGCGCGCGCGGTCACGATCCATGCGCTCGAGGTGAGCCTGTGCGAAGACGCCGATGGCTTTGCCGCCGTGAAGCTGGTCGTGACCTGCAGCAAGGGCACCTATATCCGTACCCTGGGTGAGGATATCGGTGAAGCGCTGGGCTGCGGTGCGCACCTGCGCTTCCTGCGCCGCACCGATACCGGCGGGCTGGGGCTCGAAGGCTGCGTCACGCTCGAAGCGCTCGAGGCGATGGATGAAGATCAGCGCCTGTTACACGTGCAGCCACCGCAAATGTTGCTGCATGAACACACGCCTGTCACGCTGAACGAGTACGATGCCGGACGTTTTCTGTCAGGCATGCGCCGGCGTGGCGACTGGGCGGATGCACCGGCCGTGGCCGTCTATGGTGCAGAACCTCACGCTTTATTGGGAGTCGGCCATGTGCTGGCCGGGGAGCTGATCCCCGACCGCCTGCTGAGTCCCCTGGAAATTCAACAAATTTTGGAAGGCACGCCGCGCCCAACAGACCGCGGCATTTTGGAAACTTTATGAGTACACAAATCCGCAACATCGCGATCATCGCGCACGTTGACCACGGCAAAACCACCATGGTCGATCAGCTCCTGCGCCAGTCCGGCACGTTTGCCGAGCATGAAAAGGTGGTCGACACCGTCATGGACAACCATGCCATCGAGCGCGAGCGCGGCATTACCATTCTGGCCAAGAACTGTGCCGTGAGCTGGGAAGGCACCCACATCAACATCCTCGACACGCCCGGTCACGCCGACTTCGGCGGTGAAGTCGAGCGCGCGCTGTCGATGGTCGACGGCGTGGTGCTGCTGATCGATGCGCAAGAGGGCCCCATGCCCCAGACGCGTTTCGTGACGAAGAAGGCCCTGGCCCTGGGCCTGCGCCCGATCGTCGTGGTCAACAAGGTGGACAAGCCCGGTGCGCGTCCCGATTACGTGGTCAACGCCGCTTTCGACCTGTTCGACAAGCTCGGCGCGACCGATGAACAGCTGGACTTCCCCGTCGTGTATGCCTCGGGCATCAACGGCTGGTCCGCGCTGGAAGAAGGCGCTCCCGGCGAACAGTGGGGCACCGACATGTCGGCCCTGTTCAACACCATCCTGAACCACGTGCCTTCGGTGCAGGGCGATGCCACGGCTCCCCTGCAGATGCAGGTGTCGGCGCTCGACTATTCGACCTTCGTCGGTCGTATCGGCGTGGCCCGCATCACCCAGGGCACGATCAAGGCGGGTCAGGAAGTCATGGTCATGGCCGGCCCCGAAGGCAAGGCCTACAAGGGCCGTATCAACCAGATCCAGAAGTTCCAGGGTATCGACCGCGTGCAGGTCGCCGAAGCCGGCCCCAGCGAAATCGTGCTGGTCAACGGCATCGAACACCTGGGCATCGGCGAGACCATCACCGATGTGCTGAACCCGCAGCCGCTGCCCATGCTCAAGATCGACGAACCGACCTTGACCATGAACTTCTGCGTGAACAACTCGCCTCTGGCCGGTCGTGAAGGCAAGTTCGTCACCAGCCGCCAGATCTGGGACCGCCTGCAAAAGGAACTGCGCTCGAACGTGGCCCTGCGCGTCAAGGAAACCGACGAAGAAGGCATTTTCGAAGTCTCGGGCCGCGGCGAACTGCACCTGACCATCCTGCTCGAAGAAATGCGCCGTGAAGGCTACGAGCTGGCTGTGTCCAAGCCCCGCGTCGTGTTCCGCGACATCGACGGTGAAAAGAACGAGCCTATCGAGCTGGTCACCGCCGACGTCGAGGAAACCCACCAGGGCGGCGTCATGCAAGCGCTGGGCGAGCGCAAGGGCGAGCTGGTCAACATGGAGTCCGACGGCCGTGGCCGCGTTCGCCTCGAGTACCGCATTCCCGCGCGTGGCCTGATCGGCTTCACGAACGAATTCCTGAACCTGACACGTGGTTCGGGCCTGATCGCCAACATCTTCGACAGCTACGAACCCCACAAGGGTGACATCGGTGGCCGCAAGAACGGCGTGCTGATCTCCATGGACGACGGTGAAATCTTCACCTACGCCCTGGGCAAGCTCGACGACCGCGGCCGCATGTTCGTCAAGGCGAACGATCCGGTGTACGAAGGCATGATCATCGGCATCCACAGCCGTGACAACGACCTGGTCGTGAACGCCACGCGTACCAAGCAGCTGACCAACTTCCGTGTCTCCGGCAAGGAAGACGCGATCAAGGTCACGCCCCCGATCGACCTGTCGCTGGAATACGCGGTGGAATTCATCGAGGAAGATGAGCTGGTTGAAATCACGCCCAAGAGCGTGCGGGTGCGCAAGCGATTCCTGAAAGAAGGCGATCGCAAGCGCAATCGTTGAGATTGACCGCTGAACCCATGCGCTGCATGGCGTTTCCAGGAAAAGCCGCCTTGTGCGGCTTTTTTTGCGTTTGCGACACGGGTTCTGGTGCGGCCTCGGTTAATGTTTCAGGTTGGCGCGCGGCCCTGCGGCTGCGCGGGATCATTCCGGTATCTCAGAGGAACACAACATGACGGAGACAAATGCCCTGGTGCTGACCGAAGTGCGGGGCCGCATCGGCTGCATCACCCTCAACCGCCCGCGCGCGCTCAACGCGCTGTCGCTGGAGATGGTGCGCGAATTGAGGGCCGCGCTGCTCGAGTGGCAGGACGACCCGCAGGTGCTCGCGGTCGCACTGCGCGGCAGCAACAAGGAGGGCGTGTTTGGCGCGCTGTGCGCGGGCGGCGACATCCGCTTCCTGCACCAGGCGGGCAGCAGCGGCAATCCGCAGCTCGAGGACTTCTTCACCGAGGAGTACGCGCTCAACCATCTGATCCACCACTATCCCAAGCCCTATATCGCCTTCATGGACGGCATCGTAATGGGCGGCGGCATGGGCATCAGCCAGGGCGCGAGCGCGCGCATCGTGACCGAGCGCACGAAGATGGCCATGCCCGAGACCGCGATCGGCCTGTTTCCCGACGTCGGCGGCGGCTATTTCCTCAGCCGCTGCCCGGGACGCGCCGGCGAATGGCTGGGGCTGACCGGCGACATGATCGGCGCGGGGGATGCGATTGCGCTGGACCTGGCCGATGGCTTTGTCGCCTCGGCGCAGCTGCCCGCGCTGTGGGAGTCCCTGGCGACCGAAGCCTTTGCCGATGGCGCCGCGGTGCAGCAGTGGATCGACGCGCAGCTGGGCACGGCTGAAAGCGCCCTAGCGGGGCGTCAAGCCGACATCGACCGTTTCTTTGCACTGCCTACGGTGGGGGCAATCGTTGCCGCACTCGAAGCCGATGGCGGGGAATGGGCACGGGCAACGGTAGCCACGCTGCGCAAGCGCTCGCCGCTGATGCTGCATGTGGTGCTCGAACAGCTGCGCCGCGCGCGTGCGATGGGCCTGGCCGAGGACCTGCGCATGGAGCGCGGCCTGGTGCGCCAGTGCTTTTACCTGCGCCCCGGCCAGAGCGAGACCATCGAAGGCATCCGCGCGCTGGCGGTGGACAAGGACCATGCACCGCGCTGGAATCCGGCGCGCATCGAAGACGTGCAGGAGGCCGACTGGCAGGCGTTTTTTGTCAGCCCGTGGCCGGGGCATGCGCATCCGTTGGTGGGGTTGGGGGATTGAGCCTCTTTTTTGTCATGTGGCCCGTTACCCTTCGACAGGCTGCCCTGCGCCAGGCTCAGGGCGAACGGTTCAACTTCCGTTCGTCCTGAGCCTGTCGAAGGATGACCGGCCCCACCTCAAATAGAACCCCCTTTACCGATTGCGCCCCTTCATCGCCCGCTCCACTTCGCGCTTGCCTTCGCGGTCCTTGATGGTGTCGCGCTTGTCGTGCTCGCCCTTGCCCTTGGCCAGCGCGATCTCGGCCTTGACCAGGCCATTCTTCCAGTGCAGGTTCAGCGGCACCAGGGTATAGCCCTTTTGCTCGACCTTGCCGATCAGACGCTTGATCTCTTCCTTGTGCAGCAGCAGCTTCTTGGTGCGTGCGGCATCCGGAGTGACGTGGGTCGAGGCGGTGCGCAGCGGATTGATCTGGCAGCCGATCAGGTACAGCTCGCCATCCTTGATGACGACATAGCCGTCGGTCAGCTGCACCTTGCCTTCGCGCAGTGCCTTGACTTCCCAGCCGTGCAGCACCATGCCCGCCTCGTGGCGTTCCTCGAAGAAGTAGTTGTAAGCCGCTTTTTTGTTGTCGGCGATGCGCGACGGGGAATCTGTTTGTTTTGCCATGTCTGAATTAAGTGCGGCGCAATTCAGGAGATAAAAGCTCTCCCTACAATGTAGTTTGTCGTCTCGCTGCAGAGATTCTAGTTTCCATCGGCCCCGGATGCCGCGATGGCCTTCCCAGCATCCCTATTCAGGCCCCATTTCCATGAAAACAGTCAACAAATCCGTCCTCATCTGGTACTCCCCCGAAGAAATGTATGCCTTGGTGACGGATGTGGACCATTACGCCGATTTCCTGCCCTGGTGCGACCATGCGCGCATCCTGGAGCAGGACGAGCAGGGCATGACGGCCGAAGTGGGCATGGCCATGGGCGGGCTGCGCAAGTCCTTCGTCACGCGCAACACCCACGAGGCGGGCCGGCGCGTGACGATCCGGCTGGTCGAGGGGCCGTTCTCGCATCTCGAGGGCGACTGGTTGTTCCATCCGGTGGGTGACGGCTCGCAGCGTGCCTGCAAGGTGGAGCTGCGCCTGAGCTATGGCTTCGACAACATTGCGCTGGCGGCGCTGGTCGGGCCGGTGTTCGACCGCATCGCGGCCTCGATGGTCGATGCGTTCATCAAGCGCGCGGAACAGGTCTATGGCTGAAGAGGCAGTCACCGACGCGCGGCTGTGCGTGGAGGTGGTGTTTTCCGCCGCGGCAGGCCAGACGCAGGAATGGTCGCTGCGCCTGCCGCCGGGCGCGCTCCTCGAAGACGCGCTGCGCGCGGTGGGGCTCGAAGCGAGCGCCTGCGCTGCGGGCATCTGGGGGCGGCGCGCGGAGCGCGGACAGCTGCTGCACGAGGGTGACCGGGTCGAGCTGTACCGGCCGCTGCTGGTCGACCCCAAGGTCGCGCGGCGCGAACGCTTTGCACGCCAGGGTGCGCGCGGCGCAGGGCTGTTCTCGCGCCAGCGCCCCGGGGGCAAGGCCGGTTATTGAATCGTCGGCGGGGCAGGCTCGTCGGGTCGGCCGGGCCGCGTCGCGCCGGGGCGTGCCAGATCGGGTGGCGTGGGGTCGCGCCGCGAAGCCGCGGGCTGGGTCGCCATGCCGGGCGAGACGCTGCCCGGCGAGGTAACGCCTGCCTGGGCCGCATTGGGCGGGGCTGCCGCTGGCTGCGCTCCGCCGGGCTGCGTCATGCTGGTGGGCGCCGTGCGCGGCGCGGCGCTTGCCGCGCCCGGGGCGCAGTCGCTGGCAATGATGCCCTGTGCGCGCTGGCGCTCGATCGCGCGCGCGTTGTCATCCATGTAGGCGCGGTCACCCTGGGCATTGGTGTGCGCCACCAGCTTGCCATCGACCAGCGTCGCCAGCGTGATGCGGGCGCGCGCGCAGTTGTCCTGGCGCTGCAGTGCCAGCAGCCGGTCCTGCTGCTGCGCCAGCGCCTGGTCGCGCCGCGCCTGTTCGGTTTCCTCGGCCGTCTTTCTCGCCTGCAGTTCCTGGTCGATACCGCGGCCCCCGGGCGCGGGTGCGGCGGGCGTCACGGGCGTGGCCGTGCCCGAGGGCGCGGGAATGGCCGCGGGCCGCACATTGGTGGGCCGCTGCAGGATGCGGTCGGCCGGCACCTGATTGGATGGCGGCAGGTCGCTGAAGACCTTGCGCCCCTGCGCGTCGAGCCACTGCCACTGCGCCAGGGCGTTGGTGGAAACCAGGCTGCTGGCGCACAGCAGGACAAGCGTGTAGACCTTCATGGGCAATGGGGGCGTGAGGAGGTTGGTGGGGCGGTGGTTGCCGGGAATCTTCGCACTTCGCGCGCGAGCTGCCAAGGCGGGCGGCAAAACCCGGGCCGCGCCTCTAAGAATAGGCCGCGCAGGTACAATCGTTTTTTTGGAGCTTTCACATGCGCCTTCTTGGAAAAGCACTGACCTTCGACGATGTGTTGCTGGTCCCCGCTTACTCCCAGGTCCTGCCCAAGGACACGTCCCTCGCGACCCTTTTCTCGCGCAATATTTCCCTCAACATTCCCCTGGTTTCCGCTGCAATGGATACCGTGACGGAAGCGCGCCTGGCCATTGCCATCGCGCAGGAGGGCGGTATCGGCATCATCCACAAGAACATGACGGCCCAGCAGCAGGCTGCCGAAGTGAACAAGGTCAAGCGCCATGAATCCGGTGTCGTGATCGACCCCGTGGTCATCACGCCCGATCACACCGTGCTGCAGGTACTGCAGCTGTCGGAAAACCTCGGCATCTCCGGTTTCCCGGTCTGCGATGGCGGCAAGGTCGTCGGCATCGTCACCAGCCGCGACGTGCGCTTCGAGACGCGCTACGACGTCAAGGTCAGCGAGATCATGACCCAGCGCGAGAAGCTGATCACCGTCAATGAAAAGGCCGGCACGACGCCCGCCGAAGCCAAGGCGCTGCTCAACAAGTACAAGCTCGAGCGCATCCTGGTCGTCAACGACGACTTCGAGCTCAAGGGCCTGATCACCGTCAAGGACATCAACAAGCAGACCACGTTCCCCAACGCCGCGCGCGACAGCGCCGGCCGGCTGCGCGTGGGCGCTGCCGTGGGCGTGGGCGCGGGCACCGAAGAGCGCGTCGAGCTGCTGGTCAAGGCCGGCGTCGACGCGATCGTCGTCGACACCGCGCACGGCCACAGCCAGGGCGTGATCGAGCGCGTGCGTTGGGTCAAGCAGAACTATCCGCAGGTCGATGTGATCGGCGGCAACATTGCCACCGGCGCGGCCGCGCTGGCGCTGGTCGAAGCCGGCGCCGACGCCGTGAAGGTCGGCATCGGCCCGGGCTCGATCTGCACGACGCGCATCGTCGCCGGTGTGGGCGTGCCCCAGATCATGGCCATCGACAGCGTGGCCACCGCGCTGCGCGGCACGGGTGTGCCCTTGATTGCCGACGGCGGCGTGCGCTTCTCGGGCGATATCGCCAAGGCGCTCGCAGCCGGTGCTTCGACCATCATGATGGGCGGCATGTTTGCGGGCACCGAAGAAGCGCCCGGCGAAGTGATCCTGTACCAGGGCCGTTCTTACAAGAGCTACCGCGGCATGGGCTCGATCGGCGCGATGCAGCAGGGCTCGGCCGACCGCTACTTCCAGGAATCGTCGACCGGCAACCCCACGGCCGACAAGCTCGTGCCCGAAGGCATCGAAGGCCGGGTGCCCTACAAGGGCTCGATGGTCTCCATCGTCTATCAGATGGCCGGCGGCGTGCGCGCGGCCATGGGTTACTGCGGCTGCTCGAGCATCGAGCAGATGAACAACGAAGCCGAGTTTGTGGAAATCACGACGGCCGGTATCCGCGAGAGCCATGTGCATGACGTGCAGATCACGAAGGAAGCTCCGAACTATCGCGCCGATTAAAATCGGTTGATCGCCATCCATGGCCCGATCCGCTGCTTAGAGCGCCTAACAGAACCCAGCAAATCGAAGATTTGCGGTTGAGACTAGGCGCGGTGCCGCAGACAGTGCAAGTAGCACGGCAAGGCACCGCAACGACGTCTCAAGGGTTGTTAGGTGCGCGCAAGCAGGCCGGTCGGGCCTTGCCATTTTTCAGACCATGCAACACGACAAGATCCTCATCCTCGACTTCGGCTCCCAAGTCACCCAGCTGATCGCGCGCCGCGTGCGCGAAGCCCATGTCTACTGCGAAGTGCATCCCTGCGATGTGAGCAGCGACTGGGTGCGCGAGTTTGCCGCCGACGGCAAGCTCAAGGGGGTGATTCTTTCGGGCAGCCATGCCAGCGTCTATGAAGTCGACGACCGCGCGCCTGACGCCGTGTTCGAGCTGGGCCTGCCCGTGCTCGGCATCTGCTACGGCATGCAGACCATGGCCATCCAGCTCGGCGGCAAGGTCGAAGGCTCGGACAACCGCGAATTTGGCTACGCCGAGGTGCGTGCGCACGGCCAGACCAAACTGCTTGAAGGCATCGAGGACTTCGCCACGGCCGAAGGCCACGGCATGCTCAAGGTGTGGATGAGCCACGGCGACAAGGTGACCGAGCTGCCCGAAGGCTTCAAGGTCATGTGCTCGACGCCTTCGTGCCCGATCGCCGGCATGGCGGACGAGTCGCGCCGCTACTACGCGGTGCAGTTCCACCCCGAAGTCACGCACACCGTGCAGGGCCAGGCGATGCTCAACCGCTTCGTGCGCGAGATCTGCGGCGCTTCGCCCGACTGGATCATGGGCGACTACATCGAGGAGGCCGTGGCGAAGATCCGCGAGCAGGTCGGTGACGAGGAAGTCATCCTCGGCCTGTCGGGCGGCGTCGATTCGTCCGTGGCTGCGGCGCTGATCCACCGTGCGATCGGCGACCAGCTGACCTGCGTGTTCGTCGACCACGGCCTGCTGCGCCTGAACGAGGGCGACATGGTCATGGAGATGTTCGAAGGCAAGCTGCACGCCAAGGTGCTGCGCGTCGATGCCGCCGACATGTTCCTGGGCGAGCTCGCCGGCGTGTCCGAACCCGAGCAGAAGCGCAAGATCATCGGCCGCCTGTTCGTCGACGTCTTCAAGGCCGAGGCCGGCAAGCTCAAGGCGGCGAACGCCGCGAGCAAGGGCGCGACCTTCCTGGCCCAGGGCACGATCTACCCCGACGTGATCGAGTCGGGCGGTGCCAAGAGCAAGAAGGCCGTGACCATCAAGAGCCACCACAATGTCGGCGGCCTGCCCGAGCAGCTCGGCCTGAAGCTGCTCGAGCCCCTGCGTGACCTGTTCAAGGACGAAGTGCGCGAGCTCGGCGTGGCGCTGGGCCTGCCGCGCAACATGGTCTATCGCCACCCGTTCCCCGGACCGGGCCTGGGCGTGCGCATCCTGGGCGAAGTCAAGAAGGAATACGCCGACCTGCTGCGCCGCGCCGATGCGATCTTCATCGAAGAGCTGTACAACTTCGTCGACCCTGCGACGGGCAAGAACTGGTATGAGCTGACCAGCCAGGCCTTCACCGTGTTCCTGCCGGTCAAGAGCGTGGGCGTGATGGGCGATGGCCGCACCTACGACTACGTCGTGGCGCTGCGCGCGGTGCAGACCAGCGACTTCATGACCGCCGACTGGGCCGAGCTGCCCTACGCGCTGCTCAAGAAGGTGTCGGGCCGGATCATCAACGAAGTGCGTGGCATCAACCGCGTGACCTACGACGTCTCGACCAAGCCGCCAGCGACGATCGAATGGGAGTGATTCCCAGGGGCTGAGGCTGCTGGGCAGCGCTCGGTCACGAAAACCCCGCAGGGCATGGGCGCTGCGGGGTTTTTTCATGGCCTGTCGCGACTGCGCGGTTACTGGATTTCCCGGATAATCGCCAACAATTTATTTGAATCCTGGAGTATTCCCATGGAGATTAAGGTCAATTTTCTCGACAAGCTTCGTCTGGAAGCCAAGTTCGATGACTTCACGGTAGTGGCCGATCAACCCATCCGCTACAAGGGCGATGGCTCGGCGCCGGGTCCGTTTGATTATTTTCTGGCGTCGTCTGCCTTGTGCGCGGCATATTTCGTGAAGCTCTACTGCAACACTCGAAATATTCCCACGGAAAATATCCGACTGTCGCAGAACAATATCGTCGACCCGGAAAACAGATACCAGCAGATATTCAAGATCCAGGTCGAATTGCCGGCCGATATCTCGGCCAAGGATCGCCAGGGCATCCTGCGCTCGATCGAGCGCTGCACGGTGAAGAAGGTCGTGCAGGCAGGTCCCGAGTTCGTGATCGAGGAAGTGCAGAATCTGGATGCGGATGCCCAGGCGCTGCTGACGTTGAATCCGAGTTCCGACACAAGCACCTTCATCGCTGGCAAGGATCTGCCGCTGGAGCAGACCATCGCCAATATGTCGGGGTTTCTGGCGGGCCTGGGCATCAAGATCGAGATCGCGTCGTGGCGCAACATCGTGCCCAATGTTTGGTCGCTGCACATCCGTGACGCGCATTCACCGATGTGTTTCACCAATGGCAAGGGTGCGACCAAGGAGAGCGCATTGGCGTCGGCCCTGGGGGAGTTCATCGAACGGCTCAGTTGCAATCATTTCTACGCTGGCCAGTTCTGGGGCGAGGACATGGCCAACGCAGCCTTTGTGCATTACCCGGACGAACGCTGGTTCCAGCCCGGCCGCAAGGATGCGCTGCCCAAGGAAATTCTCGATGCCTACTGCGTCGAGATCTACAACCCCGAGGGCGAGCTGCGCGCCTCGCATCTGCACGACACCAATTCCGGCAATGTGGCGCGCGGCATCTGTTCGCTGCCCTATGTGCGCCATTCGGACGGCGCAGTGGTGTACTTCCCATCCAACCTGGTGGAGAACCTCTACGTCAGCAATGGCATGAGCGCCGGCAATACGCTGGCCGAAGCGCAGGTGCAGTGCCTGTCCGAGATTTTCGAGCGGGCCGTGAAGCGCGAGATTCTCAACGATGAAATCGCGCTGCCCGATGTGCCCGATGAAGTCCTGGCGAAATATCCCGGCATCGTGGCCGGCATCAAGGGTCTGGAGGAGCAGGGCTTTCCGGTGCTGGTCAAGGACGCGTCGCTGGGCGGGAAATATCCCGTGATGTGCGTCACCCTGATGAACCCGCGTACCGGCGGTGTGTTTGCCTCCTTTGGCGCTCACCCGAGCCTGGAAGTGGCACTGGAGCGCAGTCTCACGGAGCTGCTGCAGGGACGCAGCTTCGAAGGCCTCAACGATCTGCCGCGGCCGACCTTCAACAGCAACGCGGTGACCGAACCCAACAACTTCGTCGAGCACTTCATCGACTCCAGCGGAATCGTGTCATGGCGCTTCTTCAGCGCCCGGTCCGAATACGAATTCGTCGAATGGGATTTTTCCGGTCAAGGTGAAAATTCCAATGCCGACGAGGCGGCCGGATTGTTTGGCATCCTTGAGGAGATGGGCAAGGAAGCATACATGGCGGTGTACGACCAGCTGGGGGCCATTGCCTGCCGGATCCTGGTGCCGGGTTATTCGGAAGTCTATCCGGTCGAGGATCTGGTCTGGGACAACACCAACAAGGCCTTGCTGTTCCGTGCCGATATCCTGAATATCCACGGCCTGGACGACGCTGCGTTGGAAGCCCTGCTCGAGCGGCTCGAGAACAACGAGCTCGATGATTACGGCGATATCGCCACCCTGATCGGCATCGAGTTCGACGAGAACACGGACTGGGGCCAGCTCACGGTGCTGGAGTTGAAGCTGCTGATCCATCTCGCCCTCGAGCAGTTCGAGGAAGCCAACGAGCTGGTGGGCGCCTTCCTGCAGTACAACGACAACACGGTCGAGCGCGGACTGTTCTATCAGGCGCTGAGCGCGGTCCTGGAAGTGCTGCTCGATGACGACCTGGAACTGAACGACTACGTGCTCAACTTCCGCCGGATGTTTGGCAACCCGCGCATGGACGCCGTGCTGGGATCGGTCGATGGCAGCGTGCGCTTCTTTGGCCTGACGCCGACCAGCATGCAACTGGAGGGACTTGATCGACACCAGCGCCTGATGGACAGCTATCGGAAGCTGCATGCGGCGCGGGCCAGGGCCGCGGCTGTGGGCACCTGAGGTCGGCAAAATGTGGAAGCATGCGCAGAGCAACGCTGCGCAGCTTCCATCACGCCCGCGCCACCTGCGTTCCAGGCGACGCGGGCCGTGCGCGTCATTTGCGGGTGCAGGTCAAGCGAGCCACTCCGAGATACAAGGCGCCGCCAGGCATCCGGGCCCGGTAGCCGATCGACAATGCGGGGTCCGAGTTGCCCTGGGAGGCCAGCGTGACTGCCGCACCGGGGCCGCTGCCGAAAAATGCGCCCATGATGGACATGTGGGCGACCGCCTTGATGTGCGTGGAAAGATCGACCTCGGCGCTTTCGCCCGCCGCGCGCACCTGGATCTTCCCCTGTACCGCAGCACCGCTGGTGCCGAAGGAAATGCTGGCGGTGCCACTTGCTGACCCGACCCGGGCGGCGCTGGAGTTCGTGGTGGGCGCCGTCGCTGCCACGGTGGCGCACTCGAAATTGCCGCTCGTGGGTAGCTCCTTGAGGGCGTTGTAGGCGAGGTAGTGATAGGACCGGAAGTCCTCTCCCGTCAGCGTTTCTGCGCCTGTGGATTGGGTGACCGTGCCGTTAACCCAGCGCCCGAGCGCAAATTGCGCGTCACCGGCAATATCCACCGTCTTGTGGGGTCCTGACAGAGTCGTGGAACCCAGGCGCAACATGGCGCCATTGTCCGCTTGCTCCAATGCTTCGGGAGAAATGCTCTGGCTGGACATCGACAGCAATATCGAGCGCTTTTTCTCGGTGGGAACGAATTTGGCGGTGAAAGCGCCGACATTGGAGGCACCGGGGCCCGTGGCGGTTGGGCCTGCAGCGGCCCCGGCCACAGGGTTGCTATCGTCATCGCTGTCGCCCCCGCAGGCTTGGAGCAAGGACAGCAGCAGTATGGACACAGAAAGATGAATATATTTTCTCATGAGATATCCGTCGATTGGTTTGTGTTGAAAGATCCCTTTGAAAAAGGGCGCCGCGCAAAGCTTTGATATCAAGCGGTCAAATAGCCGGGCCATGTGGTAATACCTGGGTGCTTCATCCAACCAGTTATCCGGTCTGCCGGAAATCGGCTGGACTTCACATATTCCACTGCGAATCGAATTATTTGACTGCTTTGAAACCAAGTCCTGAAACGCAGCGTGCACCAGTCATCCATAAACGGTGCACCGGGCAATGGTGAACAGAAATGGCAGCAGTAATGAAACGTACTGAATGTGACCAGGATTTTGATTGTGATGATGGCGCCAGGGATCCATCCGTTCGCATCATCCTGCCGGCCCATAGGACGATGGTGGGCGCAAGGATAGGAATTCCGGTCGCCGCCTCAGCTCGCCAGTTCGCTGGCCTTTCAGGAGCCCCGACGCTCATGCGGAACGCCGGAAAGTGGCTGTTGTCCTCGGACCAAGGGCGTTTCGGATGAATCAGTGATGAACATCCGATTTATCTGTCTTTGCTGGAAGGCTCCGGCCTTGGGGTGGATTGCCATAATGGAGTCAGCCAAGCTCGGCAGCCGCTGCGATGACCGGCAGGGGGCGACCTGCACCCACCCGAGCGCGGCGTGAACATGCAAGGAAGCCCGATGGCGAATTTCGAAGTGGCCGAGATCGTGCGCGCACTGCGCGGCGTACGCGAGGAATGGCGCGACCAGCAAAAGCGCTCGCGTGAACCGGGCGGGCGCGAGTTTCCGTCGCGCGATGCGCTCGCGCGCATCGTCGAGGGGCTCAAGGGCGCGCTGTTCCCGATGCGCCTGGGCCCGACCAACCTGCGCCACGAGAGCGAGGATTTCTATGTCGGCCACACGCTCGACGATGCGCTGCAGGAGCTGCTGGGCCAGGCGCGGCTGGAGCTGAACTTCAACGCCCGGCATGCGTCGCGCCCGGCGCAGGAGATCGAGGCCCAGGCGACGCAGGCCGTGCAGCAGTTCGCGCATGCGCTGCCCGAGCTGCGCCGCCTGCTCGACACCGATGTGCTCGCGGCCTACCAGGGTGACCCGGCCGCGCGCAGCGTCGACGAAGTGCTGCTGTGCTATCCGGGCGTGCTGGCGATGATCCATCACCGCTTGGCGCATGTGCTCTATCGGCTGGAGTTGCCGCTGCTGGCACGCATCGTGGCCGAGCTGTCGCATGCGCAGACCGGCATCGACATCCATCCCGGCGCGCAGATCGGCGCAAGCTTCTTCATCGACCATGGCACGGGCGTCGTGATCGGCGAGACCGCCGTGATCGGGCAGCATGTGCGCCTCTATCAGGCAGTGACGCTAGGCGCCAAGCGCTTTCCGACGGACGGCGAGGGCCAGCTCAAGAAGGGCCTGCCGCGCCACCCGGTGGTGGAGGACGATGTGGTGATCTATGCGGGCGCCACGATCCTGGGCCGCGTGACGCTGGGCCGGGGCGCGACCATTGGCGGCAATGTCTGGATCACGGACGATGTCGCGCCCGGGGCGAGCGTGACGCAGGCGAGCCTGCAGCGGGCGCCGCGTACGGCCTAGCCGGGGGCTTGGGAAACAGGCTGCAGCGGCAGCAGGTCCATCACCTCGCAAAACAGCGCACGCCGCTGCCAGTCGTTTCTGTCGCCGATCACATAGAGGCGCCGCCGGGCGCGCGTTGCCGCGACGTTCAGCAAGTTGGCCTCCGATACCGCCCAGTCGCGCGCGCCCGGATCCTGTGTGTTGCCGCCCAGCACCAGGATGACGATCTGGGCCTCCTTTCCCTGCATGGTGTGGATGGTGCCGCAGGCGATTCTTCCCTTGAGCAGGCGCTGGAGTTGCTGCTTGACGTTCCTGAAAGGCGTGATGACCGAGATATCGCCCGCTGGCACCCCGTCATCGCCCAAAAGCGCCAGCAGCGCCTCCAGGGCCTGGCCTTCGGCCGGCACCCAGTTCCCATCGGACGGGCCGCTGGCTTGAATCCATCCGGTGGGCAGGCAGGCGCGGCTGTCGGGTGTGGGCGCGATCGTTCCAAACACCATCGCGCCGTCGTAGGCGATACGGTTGGCCAGCTCATACATCGGCGTGTCGCAGCGCCGGTGCACGGTCAGGGGCAGCCCGACCCAGGTTTTGCGGCCCGGCGGCCCGGCCATGCAGCCCCAGGGGGTGGCCTGGTCCGCGAGGGTCTGCGCGGATTGCCGGTTGGGCAGCCAGTGCGCATCGACGCGGTAGTGGGTGCGCATGTGCTCGAGCACCGCATCGGACACGCTGACGATGGGCTTGAGCTGCAGCGGATCGCCCACCAGCAGCGCGCGCCGGGCGCGCCACAGAGCGCCGACCGCGGCCTGGGGAGAAGCCTGTCCCGCTTCATCCACCAGCACCCAGCCGAGCTCGCCCGGACCGAGGGAGCCGAAGGTGCGCGCAAACGATGCGAAGGTGCTGCTGAACACCGGCACGACCATGAACAGCGAAGCCCAGACCGACCGGATCGCAGCGCGCGAGAAACCCTGCAGGCCCGAGCCGGTCAACAGGGCGTTGGCGAGAAACAGGTTGGAGCGCATCCGGGCGGCTTCCAGTTCCAGGAACGTGCGATGCAGTTTCAGCGCCTGGAGGAAGACTTGCGCCCGTGCCTGGCGCCAGCCTTCGATGTGCCAGGGCTCGGCCAGCTCGATGGCATTGCCGCGGCCGATGATGCCGCCATTGAGCCATGCCAGCAGGTGATCGGCGCGGCAGGCGCGGGCCAGCGCGATGATCTGCTGCGTCAGCGCCTGCTCCTGTGCGCGCCAGCGCTGCAGCGATGACTGTGCGCTGGCGATCTGCCGTTCGCATTGCTGCGCGGTGGCGTCGAGCTGCCTGGCAAGCCGTGCGACCCGGTCGGACTCGCCTCGCGCTTGTGCACGCTCGTCCTCGAGCTGCCGCAGCGCGGCGTTCCAGGCGCGCGCAGCACTCCAGAGGCTGCATAGGTTGGTCCAGAACCCCGGTTTGCGGGCCTGGTGCCGGCGCAATGCCTTGAGCGCTTGTTTCAGTGCCGCATTGCCCAGCTGACCCTCTCCAGCGTCTAGCCGTGCCAGTTGCTCTGCTGCAGTCGCCCGTTGCTGCTCTCCTTCGTGCGCGGCGGTGACCGCGTCCACGATGCTCTTTCGCGTGTCCTGCAGGGACCGCAGCAGTGCGTGCAGGCGCCGGGCGTCGGCGCAGGCCGCGAGCGCCTGCGCCTTGGCTGCCGCGTAATCAGCGACAGCCTGGCGCCACAGCGTCTGGCGCTGCTCCGACGTGCGTTCCCGGTTGTGCTCGATATGGCGGCCCAGCCAAGCGAGCAGGCCCTCGGGCGCTTTTTCCTGCGGCGCTGCGTCGTCGGTGGTATTTGCCTGGGCTTCAGCCGTAGGAGTGGGGAACAGCGTGTCCACAATGCTCGCCTCGTCATCATCCGGCTCTGCATCGCCATTGGTGTCGCTGTCCGTATCTTCCTCAAAGGGGCGTTGCCCGTAGAAATAGCGGTACACGAAGCGGCTGCGCCGCGCCTTGCTGCCCAGTGCCGCGGAAATCAGCCCCCAGGCCGGCTTGCCCGTGACGAGCGTGCCCAGATCGGCGAAATGCTCCGCTTCGGGCAGCCAGCTCGCATCGATCCTGCCGCGCTGGGGCAACTCGTGCGTGACGTTCTCGACGGCGCCGTTGTTGGATGAGGCAATCACGATCTCGAAACCGTACAGTGCCGGATCGAGCGTGAAGGCCCACTGCTCCTTGCCGTCCTGGTTGCCGGCTTCGCGCGCGTTGCGGGCAAAGGCATCGGAGGCCCGGTGCAGGGTGCACAGCACATCGGCCCGGCGCGTGACGATGGCGGCGATCAGATCGCGCAGCAGTGTCGTCTTGCCCGTGCCCGGCGGGCCGTTGACCCCTAGCAGCCCCTGCCCATCGCCAAGAGTGGACATGATGGTGTTCACGGCCAGCTGCTGCGAATGCACCAGGCCCAGGTGCCGCTCGGAAGGCCAGCAGGCGTCGGGGTAGGCATCAGGCATCAGCCGGTCGATCAGCGGCAGCGACGCGCTGTCGGCGTCGAGATGCAGACGCTTTTGCGGATCGTGGCGCTGCAGGTACTGGTCGAGCGCCGCGCTGCTGATTCCAGCGCCCAGGCTGTGGGTGACGCTGGCCAGCTCCCCGAGAAAAAAGCTGTTGAGGGGGTCATCCTCCGTGCTCCGCTTGTCGGGTCTGACGGGTTGGGAGCGAAAGCGCAGCTGAGGACAGTCGAAGGACGCGAAGAAGGCAGCCACCCCGAGGAAATCGAGCACCCACAAGACCAGCGCGCGCAGGGCATCGCCGCGCACTGGATGAGGGCCTTGGAGCAGCGCCTGTGCATGCAGCGTGGCCGCCCATTGATCGGCCTCGAAGCCGTGGGTGAGGTCCTTGCCCGCCAGCACGCGCCCGAGAAACCAGGCCTCGCTGGAGAGCACGAAGCTTTTGTCGACCAGCTGTCCCTGCATGGTGAATTTCGCCGCGAACAGCGCCGATTCCCGGGGCCGGGGCTCGCTGTAGCCCTGGTCGGCGCCGTAGACCTCCTCGAGCTTGTCGGCGACAAGCCGGCTGTCATAGAGGTGGGCGAAGAGCGTGTGACTCCAGGCACGCTTGCGCGGCAATTCCTGCTGGCCAACGATGCTTTCAGGGGCCCAGGCGGGAACGGGGTGCGCGATGGGCGTGTCGTGAAAGAACGCTTCATACATGCTGCGGCGCTTTTGCAGTCTGGGCGCCGATTGCGGCTGCAGCAGCTCGACGGCATGCCAGTAGCGGACGATGTTCTGTGGCTCCCTGCGCATTGGCACCCCCTTCCATCGACATGCGTCCGGGCGCAATTCACAGGGCGCCAAGCCTCAGGGCCGGCAGCGGCCGGGGCCGCGAACTTCCGCGCCCATGAAAAAGCCCCGACAAGAATAGCTCGCCGGGGCTGGGTTTCGGGCGCGCCCTGCGGCTGCAGGGCACTTTGCTTACAGCGCCGAGATTTTCTTATCCTTGGCGATCTTGCTCCAGCGCTCGTAGTCGCTGGCCAGGCGCTTGCCCATGGTCTGCGCATCCTGGTAGCTGGCCACGGCGCCGGCGCCGATCAGCTTCTTTTGCAGTTCGGGATCTGCCAGGATCACCTTGAGCTCGGCGTTGAGCCGGTCGATGATCGGGCGCGGCGTGCCCAGCGGCGCGACCAGGCCGCCCCAGGTGTCGGCATCGAAGCCCGCAAAGCCCTGTTCGGCCACGGACTTGATGCCCGGCAGCAGCAGCTTGGCCTTGTTCGAGCTGCCGGCGATGGCGCGCAGCTTGCCGGCCTGGATGTGGGGCAGGGCGGCAACGACGTCGGCAAACATCACCGGGATCTGGCCGCCGATCAGGTCCGTGACGGCAGGGGCGCTGCCGCGGTAGGGAATGTGCTGCATGTCGAAGCCGCCCAGGTCCTTGAGCTGCTCCATCGACAGGTGGCCGAAGCTGCCGGTGCCCGAGCTGGTGTAGTTCAGCGGCGTCTTCGCGGCCTTGGCGTGGGCAATGAGCTGCTGCAGGTTGGTGACGTCGGGCAGCACGCGCGGGTTGATCACGATGGCCATCGGCAGGTCATAGACCGTGGCCACGGGCAGGAAGTCCTTGCGCACGTCGTAGGCGTTGTTGTTGAACAGCAGCGGCGCCAGCAGCGCGGGCATGCCGAACATCGACAGGTTGTAGCCATCGGCAGGCGACTTGATGAAAGCGGCCGTGCCGATCGAGCCCGAGGCGCCAGGGCGGTTCTCGACGATCATGGTCTGGCCCAGGCGCTCGCTGAGCTTTTGCGCGACGATGCGCGCGGCTGTGTCCGTGGGGCCACCGGGCGGGAAGGCCACGACGATCTTCACGAGCTTGTCGGGCCAGGCTGGATCGGCGGCAAAGCTGATGCCCGGGAACGCGCCCAGTACGCCGGCGGCGCCGGCGGCGCCGGCGGCCAGCAGGTGGCGGCGGTTGATCTTGTTGGCGGAAGCTTGTGGCTTGGTCATGTCTTGTCTCCGTTGAAAAATAATAGTTAGATGATGTTCTGGGCGCGCAGCGCGGCAATGGCGTCGGGCGCCATTCCCAGCTGCTCGCGGAGCACGGCGTCGGTGTGTTCGCCCAGATGGGGCGGGGGCAGGCGCACGGGCAGGCGTTCGCCGTCCATCGCGTAGGGAGGCGCGAGCACGGCTTGCGCGCCGGCTTCGCTGTCTTCGTAGCGGTGCAGCAAGCCGGCGGAGGCGGTGCGCTCGGACTGCAGCGCGTCAAGCAGACCCAGCACTTCGCCGCAGGGAATCTGCGCGGCCGTGAGCTGCGCGAGCAGCTGCGCACGGGGCTTGTGGCGCAACGCTTCGTGGATCAGCGGCATGAGTACATGGCGGTGCGCCGAGCGCGCGGTGTTGGTGGCGAAGCGCTCGTCGGTGGCCCATTCCGGGTGGCCGACGATCTCGCTGCAAAAGCGCTGGAACTGGCCGTTGTTGCCCACGGTGATCACCAGCGGGCCGTCGGCGGCCTCGAACACCCCGTAAGGCACGATCGAGGGATGCGCATTGCCGAACTTCGGCGGATCGCCGTCCTTGAGCAGCGCCTCCATGCCGTAGTAGCTGGTGATCATCAAGCCGCAGTCGTAGAGCGCCATTTGCACATGGCGCCCGCGCCCCGTGCTGTGGCGTTCGTACAGCGCCGCGAGGATGGCCTGCGCGGAATACATGCCGGTGAACATGTCGACTGCGGCAATGCCGAATTTGAGTGGCCCCTGGCCTTCTTCGCCATTCATCGCCATCAGGCCGGCTTCGCCCTGCACGACCAGGTCATAGCCCGGGCGCTTCGCCTCGGCACCGCTGCGCGAATAGCCTGATATCGAGCAATACACGAGGCGTGGATTCAGCGCGCTGAGCTGCTCGTAGCCCAGGCCGAGCTTTTCCGCGCCGCCGACCTTGAAATTCTGGATCACCACATCGCTTTTGGCCGCCAGCTGCAGCGCGATCTGCTGGCCCTGGGGCGACTGCAGATCGAGGCTGATCGAGCGCTTGTTGCGGTTGGCGCTGTTGAAGTACGAAGTGTTGCGCTGGCCTACGCGCACGCCCCAGTCGCGCGTGTCATCGCCGCGGCTCGGGTGCTCGACCTTGGTGACATCGGCGCCCAGGTCGGCCAGCGACATGGCGCACATCGGCCCGGCCAGCACGCGCGACAGATCGAGAACACGCAGGCCCGCCAGAGGCAGGCCGGGAAGGGAAGCGGTCATGCAAAAGCCTTGTCCAACAAATCAAAACGAGGCACGCAGACCCCTTCTTCACTGGCGCATGCCATCACGCGCCAACATGGTGCGTATTTTGATATGTTTAGAAAATTTATCAATTGTGATAAAAATTGAACATTGTGTCGTTGGAAATTTGACAATGAATCTGGCAACCCTGTCCCTGCTGGTCGACATCATCGAAGCCGGCAACCTGAGCAAGGCTGCCGTGCGCCTGGACGTGAGCCGCTCCAGCGTGAGCCAGCGTCTCAACCAGCTCGAGCGCGATGTAGGCCAGCAGCTGCTGCGCCGCACCACGCGCCAGATCGAGCCGACCGAGCTCGGGTGGAAGCTCTATGAGCACGGACGCGCGATGCGCCAGGAGCTGCAGGCCGCGAGCGAATCGGTCAGCAGCCTGGGGCAGAGCCTGCAGGGCACGGTGCGGCTGTCGGTGCCCAGCGGCTATGGCCAGCTGGCGATGTCAGCGTGGCTCACGGAGTTCATGCAGCGGTACCCGGATGTGACGCTCGAGGTCGTCTTCGACAACGACATCGAGGACCTGCTCGAAGGCGAGGTGGATTTCGCGATGCGCGTGATGACCGAGCCGCCGCCGAACCTGGTCGCGCGCAACATGGGGCCGGTGCATTACGAGGCCTGCGCGGCGCCGGCGCTGGTGGCGAAATACGGCATGCCGCGCAGCCTCGCCGACCTGCACCAGGTGCCGCTGATCACCTCGAACCTCACGGGCCAGAAGCTGCGCCTGGCCGGCCACCGCGTGGGCCGCAGCGCCGAGCTGCGCATCAAGCCGCGGCTGATGTCGGCCAACTTCTACTTCCTGCGCGACGCGATCCTGCAGGGCCTGGGCGTCGGCGTCGTGCCCGACTACATGGTGCGCGAGCCGCTGCAGCGCGGCGAGCTGGTGCGCCTGCCTTTCGCTGCAGGCAGCCTCGACTTCCTGTCGAAGAACAAATACCTGCTGTACATGCCCACGCGCTACCAGACCCGGGCGATTGCGACGCTGATCGATTTTCTGCTGGAGAAGGCGGGGGCGCCGGGGGCAGCATGAGGTCGGTCAAGCTGGCGTGAGGCAGTCACGCCTTGGGCAATTGATCGTATTTGGTGCTCACGCCGCGCGCCGTCTCGACCGGGTACTTGGCGGCATTGGCGGCCAGCTTGCTTGTGATGGCGGCGTTGAGATCGACGCCCAGCACATCGGCAAGCCGGATGAGATAAAGAGCGACATCCGCGAGTTCATCGCGCACGGCGTCGGCGGTTTTTGCAGACGCGGCGGCGCGGTGCGAATCGGCCTCGGTCATCCACTGAAAAATCTCGGTCAGCTCACCCACTTCGCCCGACAGTGCCATCACCAGGTTTTTCGGGGAATGGAACTGCTGCCAGTCGCGCTCCTGGGCAAAGCGCCTCAATGCTTGTGTGGCGCCGTCCACGTTCATCAACTTATCTTCCATTTCTTGGCCTTTCCATAGGTTCGCCGTAGCCATCGCATACCCATGGAAAAAGCCCGCACGCGGCGGGCTTTTCGGGTGAGCGATGGCGCGTCAGGTCAACAGCGCAATCAGGATGATGATTGGAATTGGAATGCCCAACAAGAGCAGCAGAATGGATCGCATGGAAACTCCTTCAGGTAATGGGGCCGGCCATTGAGGCCGGCGGGATGTCAAAGGGTCAGTAGGCGTCGCGCTGGCGACCGCCGAGGGTGGCGCTGAAGCTGCCGACGAAGGCGCCGATCAGCAGGGCCACGAACAGCCACAGCGAAGTCTTGGCGGCCACGCTGCGTGCGGTTTCAGCCGCTTCCTTGGCCTTTTGCTTGGCTTGCTCGATCTTCTGCTGGGCTTGCTGGAAGGCCTGCTGCACGCGCTGCTGCGCCTGCTCAGCAGGGATGCCAGTACGCTCGGAGACCAGATAAGCCACGTGGCGGGCATCCGCTTCGGACAGCTGGCCGTCCTGCAGTGCCTGCGCAAAGATGCGCGTGACTTCCTGCGTGGAATTGGCGTTCGAGCGGCGTGCGGGAGTTGCAGCAGGAGCGGCAACCGGTGCGGCAGGAGCGGCGGCGGTTGCCGTCGGATCAGCCGAAGCATCCGCTGCGGGAGCCGGTGCGGCAGGCGCTGCGGGAGCTGCGGCATCCTGGCGGAACAGGCTGTCGATCCAGTAGCCCATCGGGCTCGAGGAATCACCGGAGTCCGAGTTCGCGGCGGCGGTGCCGATCGCGCCGGCGCTACCAGCGACGACGGTTGCTGCACCTGCGGCCATGCTGCCAGCGGCCTTGACGGTGCCGGTGATGGCGCTGCCAGCGACCGAGCCCATCAGCGCTGCCATGATCAGGGTGGCCAGCGACCACGACAGGAAGCCGTGGGCGGTGTCGCGGAAATAGACTTCATCGGTGTGCACGCCTTGCCAGCGCACGCGCAGGCGCCCGGCAATGTAGCCGCCCACGCCGGCAGACGCCAGTTGGGTGACCACCAGCCAGATGATTGCCGTCAGGCCGACGGTATCGCCATCGGCGCCACGCCCGGACCAGACGGAGATCGACGACAGTCCCAGGCCGATGCCGAGAATGAAGAGAACCAGGGACAAGGCAGCAGCGGCCAAAGCGCCGGCGAAGATGGCAGCCCAGGACACTCCGCTGACGCCTGATTCGGCTCTGAGAGGAGCCGCAGCGGCATTGGGATCGGACTGGACATATGTAGGTGCCGTCATGGAGAGCCTCCGTAGAAGTTGCAAAGCGCCAATATTGAGGCGATGGCATCAAAAAGTTTGTAAGGAAATAGGAACAAATGCTTCCGGCGCACCCTTCTTTTGCTGCGGAAGCGCTTCGGGCTTGCGTTCTTTCCCGGGTCGCCAGATGGTTGCTCCATTGGATGAGCCCGCAACGCGCTTTTCGCTGACACGGCAGGTTGCCCGTTTGCCCAATGGTGAGGATGAGTCCCCAACATAACGACAGATCCGCCCATGAACACCGTTGCCCCCAAAGCCAAATCCCCCAAGAGCGTTCCTCCCGAGCAAGCCAGGCGCGCCGCGATTGCCAAAGCCAAGGAAATCGCGCCCGATGTGCCGGCGAACATCGGCAGCACGCCAGCAACGAGCTACCGCGGCAACCCCGACATCTTCGGCCGTCTGGTCGAAGACCACGATCGCCACCGCGCGCTGCTGGCCATGATCGCAGCCACGCAAGGCCGCTCGCCCGAGCGCGAACGGCTGTTTGTCGAGCTGGTCAAGGAGATCAAGAGCCATGCCGCCGCCGAGGAGCAGGCTCTGTGGTCGAGCGTGCTGCGCAACCCCGAAACGACCGAAGACGCGCGCCATGCGGTGGCCGAGCACAAGGAGATGGACGAGCTGCTGGACGACCTCGCGGCCCGGGACATGGCCTCGCCCGGCTGGCTGCGGCGCTTCGCCACGCTGCGCGAGGAATATCTGCACCATATCCGCGAGGAGGAGCAGGAGCAGTTCGTCGCGGCGCAGGAGCATCTGTCGGCAAGCGACCTGCGCCATATGCGCGAGGTGTTCAACAGCCGCAAGAAGCAGGAAAAGGCCGAGGCGACGGTGGAGAAGAAGCTGAGCCAGTGAGCCTGCGCGCCGCCGGCCCCCCTGGGGCTGGCCGGCGGCGCGGCATCAGAGCGCGCAGGCTTCAGAATGCTGGTCCTGGTACTCCATCAGGCTGCGCCGGAACGCCATCGGGTTGGATATGCCGGGAATCGGTGCCTGCGGGTTGCCCGCGCCCGAGATGACCAGCGTGCCGAAGTTGAAGATGCGCCCGAGCATGCCCTGCACGACCTGCACGCTTTCGATCCGGCTCAGGTTCAGCTCGACGGTCGCACGGCGCACGAATCCGAATTTCGCGATCACGCGCTTGTTGGTGAAGGCCAGTTCGGTCGTCGAGTAGCGCAGGTACGCCATCAGCCATAGCAGCAGTCCCAGGCCATAGGCGAAAAGCAGCACGAAACCCAGTACGATGGTCGGCAAGAGCGCCCAGGGGCTGATGCGCGCCTGCGCGATGACGCGTTCGTTGCTCGTCAGACTGTCTTGGATGTAGCTTGCCATGGGAGCTCCTTTCAAAGCCATGGTGGGACGCCATTGAAGCGTCAACCGTTGGACGGACCGGATGCAGCGCCGCGAGCCGGGTGGGGCGCGCCCGCTGCCCGCGCGTTGCGGCCTTTTTCACTATGCCGAAATGTCCGGTTGCCGAGAAGCTTGCCGCGCGCGGCGCCCGGGCAAAAAAAAGCCACGCCCATCCGCAGATGGCGTGGCTTCGGGCGGCCGGCAGCGGCCGGATCAGGACTTGTCGCTGCCCAGTTGCGGCAGCGCCGAGCCGCTGCCCATCGACAGCAGGCCGGTCTTCGCATAGATGGCCAGCTTGTCGCGCGTGTCCATCAGGTCGAGGTTGCGCATGGTCAGCTGGCCGATGCGGTCGGCGGGCGAGAACGGTGCGTCTTCGACCTTTTCCATCGACAGGCGCTCGGGCTGGTACGTCAGGTTGGCGGACTCGGTGTTGAGCAGCGAGTAGTCGTTGCCGCGGCGCAGCTCGAGCGTCACGGTGCCGGTGACGGCGCGCGCGACCCAGCGCTGGGCGGTTTCGCGCAGCATGATGGCCTGGGGGTCGAACCAGCGGCCCTGGTACAGCAGGCGGCCCAGGCGCAGGCCGTTGATGCGGTACTGCTCGATGGTGTCCTCGTTGTGGATGCCGGTCACGAGGCGCTCGTAGGCAATGTGCAGCAGCGCCATGCCGGGAGCTTCGTAGATGCCGCGGCTCTTGGCTTCGATGATGCGGTTCTCGATCTGGTCGCTCATGCCCAGGCCGTGGCGCCCGCCGATGCGGTTGGCTTCGAGGAACAGTTCGACGATGTCATCGATGCGCTTGCCGTTGAGCGCGACCGGACGGCCTTCCTCGAAGGTCACCGAGACTTCCTCGGCCTTGACTTCGACTTCGGGCTTCCAGAACGCCACGCCCATGATCGGGTTGACGATGCGGATGCCGCTCGACAGCAGTTCCAGGTCCTTGGCTTCGTGCGTGGCACCCAGCAGGTTGGAGTCGGTCGAGTAGGCCTTCTCGGCGCTCATCTTGTAGCCGAAACCTTCCCGGGTCATGAAGGCCGACATCTCGGCGCGGCCGCCGAGCTCGTCGATGAAGGCCTGGTCCAGCCAGGGCTTGTAGATGCGCAGCGCCGGGTTGGTGAGCAGGCCGTAGCGGTAGAAGCGCTCGATGTCGTTGCCCTTGTAGGTCGAGCCGTCGCCCCAGATGTGGACGTCGTCTTCCTTCATCGCGGCCACCAGCATCGTGCCCGTGACGGCGCGGCCTAGCGGGGTCGTGTTGAAGTAGGTGATGCCGCCGGTGGAGATGTGGAAGGCGCCGGCCTGGATCGCAGCAAGGCCTTCGTTGGCCAGCTGCGTGCGGCAGTCGATCAGGCGCGCTTTTTCGGCGCCGTATTCCATGGCCTTGCGCGGGATCTCGTCGTAGTCCGCTTCATCGGGCTGGCCCAGGTTGGCGGTGTAGGCATAGGGCACGGCGCCCTTGTTCTTCATCCAGCGCAGCGCGGCGCTGGTGTCGAGGCCGCCGGAAAAGGCGATGCCGACCTTCTGGCCGGCGGGGAGGTTCTTGAGGATGGTTTCCATGATCGGTGCAATCTTTGAGGGAAGGGGCTGCAGGCGGGAGCGCTGCGGGCGCTCAGGCGTAGTGGCAGATGTAGTGGTAGGCCTCGGTCACGCGGATGTCGAACTTCGAGTTCGCCGGCACCTGGAACGAATCGCCGGCCTGGGCGCTGAGCCACTGGTCGGTGCCGTCGAGGCGGTATTCGCAGGCGCCGCCCACGCATTCCATGATCTCGGCCGAGGCCGTGCCGAAGGTCAGCGTGGCCGGTAGGACCACGCCCACCGATTTCTTCGTGCCGTCGGCAAGGGTGAAGCTGTGGCTCACGCACTTGCCGTCAAAGTACACATTGGCTTTGGTGGTGAGGGTAACGCCGGCAAAGGTTTCGGTGGTCATGGAAGAACGCGGTGCGTGGAAGTGGGCAAAGCGCCGATTTTAGGCCAGCCGGCAGGCCCCGTGCTGCAGGCGGGGGCGCCGCCAATGCAAAGCGCCCCTGGAAGCGGAACTTCCAGGGGCGCGCAAGGCGTCAATCAGCGGATTTCACCGCCGCGCTCAACGGCGCCAGCCGCGCGAATGCGGGCGGTGGTAGTAGCCCGGGCCGTTCCAGCGATCGCGCGGGCGCAGCATGTAGTGGGCGCCGGCGGCAATGGTCGCGCCGATCAGCACCGGCGCCACATAGTCCGCAGCGCTGTAGCCGCGCTCCTGCGGCACATAGACCGGCTGGGGCGTGGAATAGGTCACGGGCGGGTAGACCGGTGCCGCGTAGGCAGGAGCCGGGTAGGCGTCCTGCGTGCCGTAATAGCCCTGGGCGTAGCCGGGCGCATAGCCCTGCTGCGCGGGTTGCACGCTGACCGCGATCCAGTCGCCCGGAGGGGTCGCGGTGCGCGTCGTGTACTGGCGCCCGGCGTACTCGTACACCACGTCGTAGCCCATGGTCTGGCTGCGGTAGAAATTCTGCGTGGTGCAGCGGCGCACGGTCTCGTAGCGCGTGTCGCCATTGCCCTCGATCTGGTTGCCCAGCATCGCACCGCCGACCAGGCCCGCGCCCGTCATCGCGGCGCGGCCCGAACCGCCGCCAATCGCGTTGCCCGCCAGGCCCCCGACCACGGCGCCAAGCACCGCGCCCGCACCGCTGCTGCGCTGGCGCACGGGCACGCTTTCGTCCTGGCACACCTGCTGGGGTGCCGCCACCTGCTGCTGTACGGCATTCACCGACAGCACACGGCCTTGCTCCTGGGCCATTGCAGCGCCGGTCGTCAGCGCAACTGCGGCTCCGATCCAGATCATGTTCTTCATGGCAAGCTCCTTTGCTGCCGCAGCAGTTGGCTCCGGCAATAGCGAAATTCTATATGTGGTCAGTAAAGCGCTCACTCCGCTGCGGTAAAGGCAGGTAAGCGTTTGTATATAACGCGCCGACTCAGGCTGCGTTGACCAGACGCACCGACCAATTTTCCGCCTGGAATCCCACGGTGATGCTGCCGTCGTCCCACTCGACCACGGGGCGCTTGATCAGGCTGGGCTGTTCCTGCACCAGCGCGCTGGCGCTGGCTGCATCCTGCACGCCGGCCTGCTGGGCGGCGTCGAGCTTGCGCCAGGTCGTGCCCTGGCGGTTGAGCACCTTGTCCCAGCCCAGCGCCTCGATCCAGCGCGCGAGCTGCGCCGGCGGCACGCCGAGCTTCTTGAAATCGTGGAATTCATGCGCCACGCCCTGGGCGGTGAGCCATTGGCGCGCTTTCTTGACGGTGTCGCAGTTGGGGATGCCGTAGACGATCATGGCAGGGGGATACTCTGATGCTGGTGAATGGAGCCGCCGCCACTGGGCGACAATGCGCGCAGTATGCACACCACTTTCCCCACTCTGGAAGCATGGCTCGCTTATTGTGAGCGCCTGCACCCCCAAAACATCGCCATGGGCCTGGACCGCGTGCGCGAGGTGGCCCAGCGCCTGGCGCTGCGCTTCGACTGTCCGGTGATCACCGTGGCCGGCACCAATGGCAAGGGCTCGACCTGCGCCATGCTCGAAGCCGTGGCACTGCAGTCGGGCTACAAGCCCGGTGTCTACACCTCGCCGCACCTGGTGCATTTCGAGGAGCGCTGCCGCGTCGGCGGCGAGATCTCGAGCGCGGCGCAGCTGATGGCCAGCTTCGAGGCGGTGGAAAGCGCGCGCGTGCAGGGCGGCAATGAAATCCAGCTGACCTATTTCGAGTTCACAACGCTGGGTATCCTGCACCTTCTGAGCCAGTCGCGCCTCGATGTGGCGATCCTCGAGGTCGGCCTGGGCGGGCGGCTGGACGCGACCAACATCATCGACACCGACTGCGCGATCATCACCAGCATCGACATCGACCACACCGAGCTGCTGGGCAAGGACCGCGAGACCATCGGCCGCGAGAAGGCCGGCATCATGCGCCCGCGCCGTCCCGTGATCGTCAGCGACCCGGTCGCGCCGCAAAGCGTCGTCGACCATGCGCACGAGATCGGCGCGCAGCTGTGGCGCTTCGGCGAGGATTTCAATATTTCCGGCGACAAGCAGCAGTGGGCCTGGGCCGGACGCGGGCGCCGCTATGCCGGGCTGGCCTATCCGGCACTGCGCGGCGCCAACCAGCTGGTCAATGCCGCCGGCGCGCTCGCGGCCTTCGAAGCCCTGCGCGAGCGCCTGCCGGTCACGGCCCAGGCGGTGCGCACCGGCATGGCGATGGTCGAGCTTCCCGGTCGCTTCCAGATCGTGCCGGGCGAGCCGACGCTGGTGCTGGACGTCGCACACAACCCGCATTCGGTCGCGGCGCTGACGGCGAACCTCGATGCCATGGGGTTTTTCCCTAGGACCCATGCGGTTTTTGGTGCCATGGCCGACAAGGACCTCGCGCCGATGTTCGCCAAGGTCGGCCCGCTGGTCGACAACTGGTACTTCTGCGACCTGCCCACGCCGCGGGCCGACACGGCGGCGGGCCTGCAGCAGAAGTGGAACGCGGTGCAGATCGTGGCCGGCGGACGCCGCGAAGTGACCACCAGCCTGCATGCCACTCCCGAGAGGGCATTGCAGGCTGCCGTCGCCGCCGCCGACCCCGCTGATAGAATCGTGGTCTTTGGCTCGTTTTATACGGTGGGCGGTGTGCTGCTTCATGGCACGCCGCGCTTGCAAGCCAAGCATCTGGGCGAATGAGCCCGAGCGAGTCTGCACTTCATGGCATTTTTCAAGTTCTCTTGGCCTGGCAAAAAAGAGGCTGCCGACAAATCCGTACCGCGTTCGCGCGCTGCCCAGGTGGAAAGCGTGGACGTGATGCGCAGCCGCGCACGCCACCGCCTGATCGGCGCGGCCGTGCTGGTGCTGGTGGGCGTGGTGGGCTTCCCGCTGTTGTTCGACACCCAGCCGCGTCCGATTCCGGTGGATATCCCGATCGAGATTCCCGACCGCGGCCAGGTCGCGCCGCTGATGGTGCCTGGCGAGACCACGGCCCAGTCGGCGGCACCTGCCGCGCCGTCCGGATCGAGCGCCGTGGCGCCACATGCCTCGCTGGCCCAGGGCGAAGAGGTGTTCGAGCCGTCGGCGCCGGTGGCCGCTGCGCCGCGTGCGGCCCCCGTGCCCGTGCCCGTGCCGATGCCGCCGCTGCTGACGCCGCCCGTGACGGCCGCCGTGGCACCGCAGCCGGCTCCCGTGAAGGAAGAGGCGCCGGTCAAACCCAAGCCTGAACCCAAGCCCGAGCCCAAGCCGGAACCCAAACCGAAAGCGGAACCAAAACCCGAACCGAAGGTCGAACCCAAGCCTGAGCCCAAGCCCAAGGTCGATGAAGCGGCACGCGCCCGCGCACTGCTCGAAGGCCGACCGGCCAGCGAGGCGGCGGCCAGCGAGCGCGTCGTGGTCCAGGTCGGTGCGTTTGGCGATGCCGACAAGGCCCGCGAGGTTCGCGCCAAGCTGGCCGGGGCAGGGCTCAACGCCTTCACCCAGTCGGTCTCGACCAAGGATGGTCAGCGCACGCGGGTGCGGGTCGGCCCGTTCAGCAGCCGCGCCGAAGCCGACAAGGCCGCCGCGCGGATCAAGGGGTTGGGTCTGCCGGCCTCGGTGATCAAGCCCTGATGCACGCCATGGCTGCGCAGGCCCGGGGCACGGGGGGGTGATCGTGGGCACGCTGGACTGGATCTTTGTGGCCGTGGTGCTGGTCTCGCTGCTGCTCGGCGCCTCGCGCGGGCTGGTTTATGAACTCCTGTCGCTCGTAGGGTGGATCGTGGCTTTCGTGGCAGCGCGCCTGGGCGCTGGCAACATGGCGCGTTGGCTGCCGCTGGGCGACAGCGATCTGGCGCTGCAGTACGCAGCGGGCTTTGTGGTGTTGTTCATTGCAGTGGCGTTTGCCTGGGGACTGGTATCGAGCCTGGCCAAGCGCCTGATCGACAGCGTCGGCCTGCGGCCCGTGGACCGCACGCTGGGCGCGGCCTTCGGGCTGCTGCGCGCGGCGCTGCTGCTGGTGGTGGTGACGCTGGTGGTGGGCTACACGCCCCTGCAGCAAGGGGCGTGGTGGCAGCAGTCGGTGCTCGCGCCGCATCTGAGCCGCGCGGTGCAGGCCTGGATGCCGGCGCTGCCGCAGCTGCCAGGGGAATTGGGAAGGTATTTGCCTTCGAGATGAGGGCAAGGTGGCCCGAGCCGGGCGGCCTTGCAAGAATGGCGGGACTTTTCCCGCGGATGGATGGAACGCAACTATGTGTGGAATCGTCGGTGTAGTCAGCACTGCACCCGTGAATCAGTTGATCTATGACGCACTGCTGCTGCTGCAGCACCGGGGCCAGGACGCGGCCGGCATTGTGACGCAGCAGGAACGCAAGTTCTTCATGCACAAGGCCAAGGGCATGGTGCGCGACGTATTCCGTACGCGCAACATGCGGGCGCTGCCCGGCACCGTCGGCCTCGGCCAGGTGCGCTATCCCACGGCTGGCAACGCGCACAGCGAGGAAGAGGCCCAGCCTTTCTACGTCAATGCGCCGTTCGGCATCGTCATGGTGCACAACGGCAACCTGACCAACGCCAAGGCGCTGCGCGCCGAGCTCGCCGACACCGACCATCGCCACACCAACACGGACAGCGACTCGGAAGTGCTGCTCAACGTGCTGGCGCATGAACTCGCGCGCGCCACGAGCGGTGCGCCGCTCAAGAGCGCCGATGTGTTCCAGGCCGTGCGTGCGGTGCACAAGCGCGTCAAGGGCTCGTATGCGGTGATCGCGCTGATCGCCGGCTACGGCCTGCTGGCTTTCCGCGACCCCTATGGCATCCGCCCGCTGTGCATCGGCCGCAGCGCCGACGGCTCCATCATGGTGGGCAGCGAATCGGTCGCGCTCGAAGGCAACCTCTTCGCGCTCGAGCGCGACGTGGCGCCGGGCGAAGCGGTCTTCATCGCCACGGATGGCACGGTGCGCACCGAGCAGTGCTCGGACAACGGCTCGCTGCATCCCTGCATCTTCGAATACGTGTATCTGGCGCGTCCCGACTCGGTCATGGACGGCATCTCGGTCTATCAGGCGCGCCTGAACCTGGGCCAATCGCTGGCCAAGCGCGTCATCTCGACGGTGCCCCCGAACGAGATCGACGTGATCATCCCGATTCCCGAATCGAGCCGTCCGAGCGCCATGCAGCTCGCGCAGCTGCTGGGCATTCCGTACGTCGAAGGTTTCGTGAAGAACCGCTACGTCGGCCGCACCTTCATCATGCCGGGCCAGGGCGCGCGCAAGAAGTCGGTGCGCCAGAAGCTCAATGCGATCAGCAGCGAGTTCAAGGGCCGCAACGTGCTGCTCGTCGACGACTCCATCGTGCGCGGCACGACGTCCAAGGAAATCGTGCAGATGGCGCGCGATGCCGGTGCCAACAAGGTCTACCTGGCCAGCGCCGCGCCGCCGGTGCGCTTTCCGAACGTCTACGGCATCGACATGCCCACCAAGAGCGAGCTGGTCGCGCATGACCGCACGGTGGAAGAAATCCGCCAGGTCATCGGCTGCGACGCGCTGATCTACCAGGATGTGGACGGCATGAAGAAGGCCATCGGCGCGCTGAACCCGGGCGTCGAGGGCTTCGAGGCCTCGTGCTTCGATGGCGTCTATGTGACCGGAGACATCTCCGAGCGCGATATCGCCGCGATCAATGCGGACCGCACCGGCGGCGCCGAGGAAGGCGATGTCGATACCTCGCGCCTGTCGCTGCCGAATGCGCAGGACGCCTGAGCCGAGGCGTTACAGTACGAGCGATTGCAAGCAACGCGGCGGGGCGCATGTGCGCCGGTGGCCTGCCAGTCGATGAAAAAGAGCTGAAAACGCGGGATGGTCGGACTTTGCAATCCGGCCGACCTGGCGGTTTTGGCTCGTTTTTCTTTGCGCTGCCAGGCCATTGCGCACTACCGGGCCCCCGCCGGACAACCAGGAACACTACCGTGACCGAACGAACCCTTCCCGCCGGCCTGCATCCCGACACCCTTGCGGTGCGCGAAGCCGTCGAGCGCAGCCAATGGGGCGAGCACAGCGAGGCGCTGTACCTCACCAGCAGCTTCGTGCAGCCCGACGCCGCCACCGCCGCGCGCCGCTTTGCCAACGAAGAGCCGGGCTATACCTACAGCCGCACTTCCAACCCCACGGTGTCCAGCTTCGAGCGGCGCCTGGCGGCCATGGAAGGCACCGAGGCCGCCGTCGCGACCTCGACCGGCATGTCGGCCATCCTGCTGGTGGCCATGACCATGCTCAAGGCGGGTGACCATATCGTCGCCTCGCAGTCGATGTTCGGCTCGACCATCAAGCTGCTGGGCGGCGAGATGGCGCGCTTTGGCGTGAGCACGAGCTTCGTGTCGCAGACCGATATCGGTGCCTGGAAGGCCGCGATGCGCCCCGAAACGCGCTTGCTGTTCGCCGAGACCCCGACCAACCCGCTGGGCGACCTGTGCGACATCGCGGCGCTGGCCGAGCTCGCGCATGCCCATGGCGCGCTGCTGGCCGTCGACAACAGCTTTGCCTCGCCGGTGCTGCAGCGGCCCCGGGAATTCGGCGCCGACCTGATCGTGCATTCGGGCACCAAGCTGCTCGACGGGCAGGGCCGGGCGATGGCCGGTGCGGTCTGCGGCCCCAAGGCGCTGGTCGAAGAGAAGATGGGCGCGTTCATGCGCACCGCCGGCCTCAACGTCGCGCCCTTCAACGCGTGGATCATGCTCAAGGGCATGGAGACACTGTCGCTGCGCGTCAAGGCGATGAGCGCGGGCGCGCTCGAGATGGCGCACTGGCTCGAGGCCCATCCCAAGGTCGCGCGCGTCCACTACGCCGGCCTGAGCACCCACGCGCAGCATGCGCTGGCCATGCGCCAGCAGTCGGGCATGGGCGGCGGCGTGCTGGCCTTCGATGTGATCGGCGACACGCCCGAGGCGCTGCGCGCCAACGCGTTCGCGGTCATCGACAGCACGCGCGTATGCAGCATCACTGCCAACCTCGGCGATGTGAAGACCACGATCACGCATCCCGCAAGCACCTCGCACGGCCGCCTCACCGAAGACCAGCGCCAGATCGCCGGCATCGGCCAGGGCCTGATCCGCCTGTCGGTCGGCCTCGAACATCTTGAAGACATCAAGGCAGATCTCTGCCGTGGACTGGACAACCTGTCATGAGCACCAAAGTACGCACCCGATTTGCCCCGTCGCCGACGGGCTTCATCCACCTGGGCAACATCCGCTCGGCGCTCTATCCCTGGGCCTTTGCGCGCGCCAACGGCGGCGACTTCATCCTGCGCATCGAGGACACCGACGTCGAGCGTTCGACCCAGGCCTCGGTCGACGTGATCCTCGAGGGCATGGAGTGGCTGCAGCTCACGCCCGATGAAGGACCGTTCTACCAGATGCAGCGCATCGAGCGCTACAAGGAAGTGCTCGCGCAGCTGCAGCAGACCGGCCAGGTCTACCCCTGCTACATGAGCATGCAGGAGCTCGACGCGCTGCGCGAGCAGCAGATGGCTGACAAGGAAAAGCCGCGCTACGACGGCACCTGGCGCCCGGAACCGGGCAAGCAGCTGCCCGCCGTGCCCGAAGGCGTACAGCCGGTGCTGCGCTTCAAGACCCCGCAGGGCGGGGTGGTCGCCTGGGAAGACAAGTGCAAGGGCCGCATCGAGTTCCAGAACAGCGAGCTCGACGACCTGGTGATCGCGCGCCCCGACGGTACGCCCACCTATAACTTCTGCGTCTGCGTCGATGACATGGACATGCAGATCACCCATGTGATCCGCGGCGACGACCACATCAACAACACGCCGCGCCAGATCCACATCTTCGAAGCGCTCGGCGCCCAGGTGCCGGTGTTTGCCCACCTGCCCACCGTGCTCAACGAACAGGGCGAGAAGATGAGCAAGCGCAATGGCGCCAAGGCCGTGACGCAGTACCGCGACGAAGGCTACCTGGCCGACGCGATGGTCAACTACCTCGCGCGCCTGGGCTGGAGCCATGGCGACGACGAGATCTTCAGCCGCGCGCAGTTCCTCGAGTGGTTCAATCTCGACCACCTGGGCCGCAGCGCGGGCCAGTTCGACGAAGCCAAGCTGCGCTGGGTCAACGCCCAGCACCTCAAGGCCCTGGACGACCAGGCGCTGGCCGCATTGGTCAAGCCCTTCCTCGAAAAGCGCGGCATTGCTGCCGCCGAGCTGGACGCCGACGACCGCCTGGTGCGCATCTGCGGCCTGTTCAAGGACCGCTGCGACACGCTGGTGGCGCTGGCCGACTGGGCGCAGGTGTTCTACCGTGATGTGACGCCCAATGCGGAAGAGCGTGCCAAGCATGTGACGGACGCCGTGCAGCCCGCCATTGCCGCGCTCGCCGCGGCTCTGGCCGAATGCGAATGGAGCCGCGAGGCGATCTCCGCCGCGTTCAAGGAAGTGCTCAAGGCGCAGGGCCTGAAGATGCCCCAGCTGGCCATGCCGGTGCGCGTGCTCACCGTGGGCACGGCGCACACGCCATCGGTGGATGCAGTGCTCGAATTGCTCGGTCGCGAAAAAATTGCCGCGAGATTGCAAAACGCTTGAAAACCTGTCTATAATTCGAGTCTTCAACGACACACAGCAAGAAATTGAATGTGTGTCAAGTAGGAGTTAAGTGGGGGGTATAGCTCAGCTGGGAGAGCGCTTGCATGGCATGCAAGAGGTCATCGGTTCGATCCCGTTTACCTCCACCAACTTAAGTTGAAGACTTGTTCTGAAAAGAGCAGGCGAGAACGGAAGTTCCAAGGTTTTGACCCTATCGTCTAGAGGCCTAGGACATCACCCTTTCACGGTGAGTACCGGGGTTCGAATCCCCGTAGGGTCGCCAAGTTTGAAGCACTTGGTTGCCGCAAGAATATTTGCGGCAATGCAAAGCTTTCTGCCAGGAGTGGTAGTTCAGTTGGTTAGAATACCGGCCTGTCACGCCGGGGGTCGCGGGTTCGAGTCCCGTCCACTCCGCCACAGTTTTCGGGTTCATGCCTTATAGCACGAATCCTTTGGGGGTATAGCTCAGCTGGGAGAGCGCTTGCATGGCATGCAAGAGGTCATCGGTTCGATCCCGTTTACCTCCACCAAGAAAATGAGAACGGAAGTTCCAAGG
>Ga0308164_10000910_pt1 | contig 39200 bp, 34 predicted proteins | sample PhyTR2_FD_201031 | JGI IMG/M metagenome (GOLD analysis project Ga0308164, IMG submission 201031) | Phyllosphere microbial communities from UC Gill Tract Community Farm, Albany, California, United States - DLSLT.R2 | ecosystem: Host-associated > Plants > Phyllosphere > Unclassified | place: USA... | reverse complement strand
CGCCTCGGCCGCCATGGCCTGCCTGATCCTCACCGCGCCGGCGCGGGCCGACACCTTCCCATCGCGTCCGGTGAAGCTGGTCGTGCCCTACTCGCCGGGCGGCCTGCCCGATACCGTGGCGCGGATCCTGTCGCGCCCGCTCGGCGAGGCGCTGGGCCAGTCGGTGTTCGTCGAGAACAAGCCGGGCGCCGGCGGCGCCGGTGCCGCTTCCACGCTGACCCAGTCGCCGGCGGATGGCTACACGTTGCTGGTCACCGATGGCCCGATGCTGTCGATCACGCCGCTCCTGATCAGGAAGATGAGCTACGACGCCACCACCGATTTCATGCCGGTCTCGCTGGTCGGCAAGGCGCCGCTGTTCCTGGCCGTCAATCCGAGCGTCAAGGCCGACACCCTCGACGAGCTGATCGCGCTGGCCAAGGCCAAGCCCGGCGCGCTGAACTACGGGTCCTCGGGCACCGGCAGCATCCATCATCTGACCACCGAGGCCATGAATTCGAGGCTCGGGATCGTCATGACGCACGTGCCGTTCCGGGGCAGCGCCAATTCGGTGCCGGCCATGATCGGCGGGCAGGTCGACATGGTGTTCGCCTCGCCGCCCTCGCTCATGGGCTTCGTCAAGGCCGGCCAGGCCAGGCTGCTGGCCACCAATGGCACGGCCCGCTCGCCCTTGGCGCCGCAGATGCCCGCGCTGGCCGAGAAGATCCCGGGCTTCGACTTCGCCTTCAATGTCGCGGTGCTCGCCAAGACCGGCACGCCGGCCGCGGCCATCGCGCGCGTGAGCAGCGAGATCGCCCGGATCGTCAAGCGTCCCGACGTGATCGAGCAGCTGCGCCTGGCGGGGGTCGATCCGGTCGGCGGCACGCCCGAGCAGCTCGCGCAGGCCCTGAAGAGCGAGACCGCGCGCGTCACCGATGCCGCCGGGCGCGCCCAGCTCAAGGCCGAGTGAGGAGATGGCCATGACCGACATCCAGACCCATGCCGACACCCCAATGCCATTGCGCGTCGCCCGCGTCCACGACGTCGCCCAGGGCATCCGCAGCTTCGAGCTGGTGCAGCCCGATGGCAGCGAACTCCCGCCGTTCACGCCCGGCGCGCACGTGAAGGTGCAGACGCCCGGTGGCGCGTTGCGCAAGTACTCCCTGTGCAACGACCCGGCCGAGCGTGACCGCTATGTGATCACCGTCAAGCGCGACGACGCGGGCCAGGGCGGCTCGATCAGCATGCACGAGGACGTGGAGGAGGGCGACACCCTGCCGACCTCCGTGCCCGACAACGCCTTCCCGCTGGTCGACCGGGCCAAGGGCTATCTGTTCATCGCCGGCGGCATCGGCATCACGCCGATCCTGTCGATGATCCGCTCGTTCGGCGAACTGCCGCCGGCGCCGTGGAAGCTGTTCTACCTGACCCGGTCGCCGGCCACCTCCGCGTTCCTGGACGAGCTGAGCCGGCCGGAGCTGAAGAAGCAGGTGCGCATCCATCACGACGAGGGCGACCCCGCGCGCACCTTCGATCTGTGGCCGGCGCTGGAGAAGCCCAACACCGCGCATGTCTACTGCTGCGGCCCCCGACCATTGATGGAAGCCGTGCGCGACATGACCGGCCACTGGTCGCCGGCCAATGTGCATTTCGAGAGCTTCAACGAGGGTGGCGGCGTGCGGCCGGACGACCAGCCGTTCAAGGTCAGGCTGGCGCGCAGCGGCGTCGATTACGAGGTGCCGGTGGGCCAGTCGATCCTCTCGGTGCTGCGCGAGCATGGCTGCGATACCGCGTCGTCGTGCGAGAGCGGCACCTGCGGCACCTGCCGCACCGGACTGCTGGCCGGCGAGGCCGATCACCGCGACATGGTGCTGATGCCCGAGGAGATGGAGCGCCAGATCATGATCTGCGTCTCGCGCGCGAAGTCCGCCGAACTGGTGCTCGACCTGTGACCGTGCCCACGATCGCACCCCCGGCCGCGCCGCGACCGATCCGCCTGGGCGTCGCCGGTCTGGGCCGGGCCTTCACGCTGATGCTGCCGACGCTGCTGCGCGATCCCCGGGTGCGGCTGGTGGCCGCCTGTGATCCGCGCGAGGAGGCGCGCTCCCGCTTCGCGCGCGATTTCGACGCGCCGGTCCATGCCGACATCGAGGGCCTGGCCGGCGAGCCGGAGGTCGACGCGATCTACATCGCCAGCCCGCACCAGTTCCACGCGGCGCAGACCCGGATCGCCGCGCGCCACGGCAAGCACGTCCTGTGCGAGAAGCCGATGGCGCTGTCGCTCGCCGAATGCGACGCCATGATCGAGGACTGCCGCGCGGCCGGCGTGTGGTTGATCGTAGGCCATTGCCACAGCTTCGATTCGCCCTACCTGCAGGCCCGCGACATCATCGCCAGCGGCGAGCTGGGGCGGGTGCGCATGGTCCAGGCCCTGAACTACACCGACTTCCTCTATCGACCGCGACGCCCTGAGGAACTGCGCACCGCCGAGGGCGGCGGCGTGGTCTTCAGCCAGGCGGCGCACCAGGTCGACGTGGTGCGACTGCTGGCGGGCTCGCCGGTGACGCGGGTGCGCGCCATCACCGGCGACTGGGACCCGATGCGGTCGACGCAGGGCGCCTACTCGGCGCTGCTGTGGTTCGAGGACGGTGCCTTCGCCAACCTCTGCTACAGCGGCTACGGGCATTTCGACTCCGACGAATGGTGCGGCTGGATCGGCGAGATGGGCCTGGCCAAGTCGCCCGAGGCCCATGGCGCGGCGCGGCGGCGACTGGCCGCGGCGACATCGCCGCAGGACGAGGCGCGCCTGAAGGCGGCCGGCACCTATGGCGGCGCGGACCCGGCGCCCCGGCCACCGGAGGCCGGCGCCGCCTGGCACCAGCACTTCGGGCCGGTGGTGGTGTCGTGCGAGCGCGGCGACGTGCGACCCCTGCCCGACGGCACCTGGGTCTATGGCGATCGCGAGAAGGCGCAGCGACCCCTGGCCGCGCCCTCCGTGCCGCGCTTCGAGGTCATCGACGAACTGTCCGAGGCCATCGTGTCGGGCCGCGCGCCCTTGCACGACGGGACCTGGGCCCGCTCGACGCTCGCCGTCTGCCTGGCCTTGCTGGATTCGGCGGGCTCGAACCGGGACGTCGAACCGCTACCCCGGGGCGGCTGACACAATGGGGGCGATCGTCCACTTTCTCCCCCGCGCCCTTGTCCAAATCCTCCGCGAAGTACGAAGCCGAAGTCGCCGCGCGCGTCCTGCGCCGCTGGCACCATGCCGTTCCCGACGACCGGATGGCGCATCTGGTGAAGGACGCCACGCGCGGGTTCATGCGTTCGCTGCAGTCGCGCCTGGCCGAGCACCAGGTGCTGCCGGGTCACTGGACCTTCCTGCGCATCCTGTGGGAACGCGATGGCATCACCAAGCGCGAGCTGAGCATCGAGGCCGGCGTCATGGAGCCCACCACCGTCATCGCGTTGCGGGCCATGGAATCGCTCGGCTATGTCAGCCTGGAGCAGCGCCCCGAGAACCGCAAGAACATCTATGTCCGGCTCACCCCGCTGGGGCGCCGACTGGAAGGCGAGCTGGTGCCGCTCGCCCAGGAGGTCAACGCCCTGGCGCTCGAGGGCATCAGCGAGCGCGAGGTCGCCACGGTGCGCCGGGCGCTGCTCATCATGATCGACAACCTGGCGCGCGACCAGGCCGTTCCGGATCCCGTCAGGTGAGTGTGCGGCGCTGCCTCCCGCGGCAGATGTTCCTGCGGATCCCGGAGAGCGTGCGTGCGGCGGTGACATGGCGGGTTCTCATGTCGGATCCGCCGAACGTGCGGCTGGTGATCACGTCCTGATCCGGGCAGCGGCTTTCCTGGTTTTCAAGAGGCTCGATCATCTTTTCACGAAGGGAAGGCGGGAGAGCGGGATCGATCGGATGGGGCATGCGCTGGGTCGTCGTCGGATGAGTCGCCGACCCCGGAGAGACCCGCCACCCGGACCTGCATGCCATGAACGCGGGGGCGTTCCGTCGGTCACCATCGGCATGGGCAAAATAGGCGCCATGCCCGACGATCCGCTCAGTCATCTCCTCACCTTCGTCGCGGTCGCCGAGGCCCGGAGTTTCGTGCGCGGCGCCGAGAAGCTGGGCGTGACGGCCTCCGCCGCCAGTCACGCGGTGCGGGCCCTGGAGACGAAGACCGGCGTGCGACTGCTCGATCGGTCCACGCGCAGCGTCACGCCGACCGCCGAGGGCCAGCGGCTGCTGGAGGGCGTGGCGCCGAGCCTCGCGGCCATCGATGCCGAGGTCGCCTCGATCGGCGAACTGTCGCAACGTCCGGCGGGCACCATTCGGATCACAGCGCTCGATTTCGTGGCCGAGACCATCCTCTGGCCCCGGCTCTGGCCGCTGCTCGCCGCCTATCCCGACGTCCGGCTGGAGATCAATGCCAGCTACCGGATGATCGACATCGTGGCCGAGCGCTTCGACTTCGGCGTGCGCGCCGGCGCCCAGGTGGCCAAGGACATGGTGGCCGTGCGCATCTCCGCCGACTACCGACGCGCGGTGGTGGGATCGCCGCGCTACTTCGAACGGCATCCGGCGCCCGTCGAGCCAGCCGAACTGCTGCGGCACGACTGCATCACCATGCGGCTGGCCACCAGCGGCGGCCGCTTCCCGTGGGAACTGCGCCGCAAGGGCGGGCGGGCCCGGACGCTGCGGGTCGCGGGCCAACACACCTTCAACAACACGCAGCAGATCCTGGGGGCCGCCCTCTCCGGGGTGGGGCTGGCGTTCACGCCGGAGCCACTCGCGCGTCCCCACATCGAGGCCGGACGGCTGCATCCGGTGCTCCAGGAGTGGTGGCCCGCCGCGCCCGGCTTCTTCCTCTACTACCCGAGTCAGCGCCAGCACTCGAAGGCCCAGGCGTTGGTCATCGACGCGCTGCGCCACCGCGCGAATTGAAGCAGACCTCAGTCCCACGTGCCGCTCGACTCACTGCGTCCCTTGCTGGCCTTCATGGCCGTCGCGCGCGAGCACAGCTTCACGCGCGCCGCGGCGCGGCTGGGGGTATCGCAGTCCGCGCTGAGCCACGCGGTGCGGACGCTGGAGTCGAGGATCGGCGTGCGACTGCTCACCCGGACGACCCGCAGCGTGTCGCCCACCGAGGCCGGCGAGCGGCTCCTGCGCACCCTGGGGCCGCGCATGCAGGAGATCGAGACCGCGCTCGGCACCGTGGGCACCCGGGGCGATCCGGGCAGCGGCACGGTGCGCATCCGGAGCACGGACTACGCGGCCGACACCGTGCTGCGCCCACGGCTTGCGGGCCTGCTCTCGGCGCATCCCGCGCTCTGGGTCGAGATCGCGATCGACGATGGGCCGGACGACCGGTCCGACGAGCAGCACGACATCGGCGTGCGCTGGGGCGACCAGGTGGCGAAGGATCGCGTCGCGGTCCGCATCGCGGCGGACTGCCGCATGGCGATCGTCGGCGCGCCGGACTATCTCGCGCGACGTCCGCGCTGCGGCGTGCCGCAGGACCTCATCGGCCACAACTGCATCACGCAGCGGCGAGCCGATGGCGAGATCGCCGCCTGGAGCCTGGTGCGTGGACGCCGGAGGCTTTCGGTGCGCGTGGAGGGCCAGGCCATCTTCAACGGCGTCTATCCGATGATCGCGGCCGCACTGTCGGGTTGCGGTCTCGCCTTCGTCCCCGAGGACCTGGTCGATGCGCACATCGCCACCGGACGACTGTCCCGGGTGCTGGAGGACTGGTCGCCCACCGTACCGGGACTGCACCTCTCCATGGCCCGGCGCATCGCCACGGTCCGGGCCGTCGCGTTGGTGGTGGAGGCCTTGCGCCATCATCGCTAGCGCGGCGTCGGCGTCGTGCCGTGCATCGGCGACAGCCGAAAGACGGCCCGACCATGGCCGGCCATCCAGCGAGACGGCGCGCAATCCCGGCGACGCGCCTCACGCGATGGGCGGCGGTGCGCGGATCGCTCTGCGGTGGCGCCGCCCGCGGGGCATCGTCCATGCTCCCACGGCATCTGCCGCGACACGGCGACGAGCCGCTTTTGCGGAAGCTCATGGCACGCGCGGGGTGCCCTGGACGGTGTAGACGCGCGACGTGGCCGCCCGGTGCCGGATGGGCTTGAGTTCGGCATAGGTGGGCGAGTCGTACCAGGCGAGAGCTCGCTCCATGCTCGGGAACTCGATCATCACGATGCGTTTGCTCGGTGCGCCCTCCTGGGATACGACGGCACCGCCCCGCACGATGTAGCGGCCGCCGAACGTGGCGAAACTCGCCTCGACCCGGGCGCTGTAGGGCTTCATGCCCTCCGGGTCGGTCACTTCGAACTCCGAGACATAGATGGCCGGACCTGTGGTGGCCGGTGTGGTCTGCGCGTGGACGTGCTGCGGCAGTGGCGCGGCGAGGGCGGCGATGCCCAACATGGCGCCGACGAGGAGGTGCTTGGGAATCGGCATGGTGTGCTCCTTTGAACGTCGCGCTCAGGGTTTGATGTGGAGGCGCGACGACTCGGTCTCCAGCAAGCGTCGGCCGGTGATCATGTCCTTGGTGGTGTCGACATACTTCCGGAAGTGAGCGGACGCGATGTGCTGGCGGTAGGCGGCGTCGTCGGCATAGATCTCGAAGAAGCGGAGTTGCTGCGGCGCGTCCTGGAGCGACACGGCGTAGATGGCCGCGACGCCGGGCTCCAGCCGGATGGAGTCATCGATCTCCTCGGTGACCGCCGCCCGGTAGGCATCCAGTCGGGCGGGCAGGATCTCCAGATCGGCGACTCGCACGACGGGCGAGGATGGCAACGCCTTCTTCGAACCGATGTGCACCGCAACCACGTCGAACAACCGGCGTTCGGTCACCATGCTGCGCGTCGCGGCCAGGAACGCCTGGAAATGCGGTGACTGCAGATGCGTCCGGTAGGCCGCTTCGTCCTGGTACATCTCGAAGACCCGGATGCGCGTCGGATCGGTCTTCTCGGCCACCGTGTGGAAGGCCAGGATGCCGGGTTCGAGCCGGATCGCCGCCGCGACGTGGGTCGCCGTCGCCGCGTCGAAATCCTTCGAGCGCGCGCCGTCGATCCGGAGCTCGGCCAATCGCACGAAGGGCGTCGCGGAGGGTGTCGGCCTGGAGGTCACCGAGGCGCAGGCGGCGATGAACAGCGCGATGGTCGCGCCGGCGGCGCCGACGGCCAGCAGTCGCCAAGTGCCGGCGCGTCGCATGGTGGGATGGAAGAGGCAGGAGAGATTCATGCATCGAGTCTCCGCCCGCCCCGGCGCGGCACCAAGCCGCGTCCGAGCAGTGGAGCGCTGTCGATTGCGCAACAATCGCCGCATGGTCCTCCCACGCATCGTTCATGGAAACCCAGCATCTGAGAACCTTCATTGAGGTCGTGCGGCAGGGCAGCTTCGCGGGCGCGGCGCGTCGTCTGGATCTGGCGTCCTCGCAGGTCACCCGCGCCATCGCCGCGCTCGAGGCCGACCTGGGTACGCGCCTCATGCATCGCACCACGCGCAAGCTGACATTGACGGAATCAGGCGCGGCCTACTTTCGCCGGGTGAGCTCGCTCATGGACGAGCTCGACGCGGCGGCCGACGACGCACGCGCCAGCACGGGGGCGATCCGAGGACTGGTGCGCCTGACGGCTTCCCTCGCGCTCGGACAGAGACTGGTCGTGCCGCTGCTGGAGAAACTGCATCGCCAGCATCCGGGCCTCCAGCTGGAGCTGCGCTTGAGCGACCTCGTCGTCGATCTGGTCGGGCAGCAGGTGGACGTGGCGCTGCGCCAGAGCCCGTCGATCGACGAGTCCCTGATCGGCCTGCGACTCGGTCCCATGCGGTTTCGCGTCTGCGCGAGTCCCGGCTATCTCATGGACCATGGACGGCCCGAAATCCCCGCCGAACTCTCGCATCGGGACTGCCTGCGGATCGCGCTGCCAGGATTCAACAGCGCTTGGTCGTTCCGCCGCCGGGGCGACACGAATGCCGAGGTCGAAGTCGTTCCCATCGGTGGCTGGCTCTCGGCATCCTCGTCGATGTCGCTGCTCGCGTCGGCCGTCGATGGACTGGGCCCCGTCCTGTTGGCGGATTGGCTGGTCGAGGCCGACGTCCAGGCGGGACGCCTGGTGGTCCTGTTTCCCGAATACGAGGTGACCTCGACCCATTTCGACAATGCGGTCTGGCTCCTGTACGCCTCGCGCGAGCATCTGCCGCGGCGCGTCCGGATGGTGGTCGACTTCCTGCGCACCGAGCTGCGGCCGCTGCTCGGCGCCCCGGATTGAAGGCGCGCGCGCCTCAGGCCAGGGCGGGCAGCTTGTCGAGAATCTTTTCCAGCGTGATGGGATAGTCCCGCACCCTGGCTCCGGTGGCGTTGTGGATCGCGTTGGCGATGGCGGCCGCGACGCCGCACAGGCCGAGCTCGCCCACGCCCTTGGCCTTCATGGGCGACATGGTGGGGTCGACCTCGTCCAGGAAGATCACGTCCTGCTGGGGGATGTCGGCATGCACGGGCACCTCGTAGCCGGCGAGATCGTGGTTGATGAAGCAGCCGACCTGTTTGTCCACCACCAGATGCTCCATCAGCGCCGCGCCGGCGCCCATCACCATCGCGCCGATCACCTGACTGCGCGCCGCCTTGGGGTTCAGGATGCGTCCGGCCGCGCACACCGCCAGCATGCGCCGCAGCCGGACCTCGCCGGTGAATGCATGGACCCCAAGCTCGACGAAATGCGCGCCGAAGGTCTGCTGCGCATAGCGCTTCGACAGGTCGCCATAGGTGATCTCGTCCTCGGCCACGAGTTCGCCCAGCTCGGCGGCCTTTGTCAGTGGCAGGCTGCGATCGCCCGCGCGGACGATGCCGTCGGCGAACTCGACATCGGGGCCCTGGAAGCCCAGCCTCCGCGCGACGGCCTCCCGCAGCTTGACGCAAGCCGCATACACGCCCGAGGTCGACGAGGCGGCGCCCCATTGCCCGCCCGAGCCCGGGGATTCGGGGAAGTCGCTGTCCGCCAGCCGCACGACGACGTGCTCGAGAGCGACACCCATCATCTCGGCTGCTGTCTGCGCGACGATGGTGTAGCTGCCGGTGCCGATGTCGGTCATGTCGGTCTCGACGGTGACCATGCCCCGGGCATCGAGCCGCACTCGCGCGGCTGATTTCGCGATGGGTGCTCCGCGGATGGCGGAGGCCACGCCCATGCCGATCAGCCAGTCATGTTCGCGCACCTGCCCGGGCGTCGCCCGCCGGCGGTCCCAGCCGAAACGCGCCGCGCCCACGCGCAGACATTCGACCAGCTGCCGCGTCGAGAACGGACGGTCGGGCTGCTCGGGGTCGACGCGGGTGTCGTTGAGGATGCGGAATTCGACCGGATCCAGCCCCAGCTTCTCGGCCATCTCGTCCATGGCGATCTCGAGCGTCATCATGCCCGGCGCCTCGCCCGGCGCGCGCATGGCGTTGCCTTCGGCCAGATCCAGCACCGCGAGACGCAGCCGGGTCATCCGATGGGCGCCGGCGTAGAGCAGCCGCGTCGACGCCGTGGCCGCTTCCGTGCGGCCGCCGCGCAGGTTGCCCGACCAGCTCTCGTGCCCGATGGCGGTGATCCTGCCATCGGGCATCGCGCCGATGCGAAGGCGCTGGATCGTGGCGGGGCGATGCGTCGTGCTGTTGAAGACGAGCGGGCGGGTCAGCGCGACCTTGACGGGCCGGCCCACGGCGCGGGCTGCCAGCGCCGCCGACACCGTGTCCGCGAGCACCGTGCCCTTGCCGCCGAAGCCGCCACCGATGTAGGCGGCCACCAGGCGGATGTTCTCCTTGGGCAGGCCCAGTATCAGGCCCAGGTCGCGCGCACCCCAGTTGAGCTGCTGGATCGGGCACCAGCAGGTCAGTCGGTCGCCCTTCCAGGCCGCGATCGTGGCATGGGGTTCCATCATCGCGTGCGACTGGTCCGGCGTGGTGTAGAGCTCGTCGAGCCGCACCGGCGCGGCCGCGAAGGCGCCATCGAAGTCCCCGATCGACGACTGGGGCGGCGGGCCGAACTCGGACGGCTTCGGCGCGAACGCGGTGGCCTTCGCGGCAGCCAGGTCGTAGGCGCCCTCGGCGCGCACGTACCGCACGTCGATCAGGGATGCGGCGTCGCGCGCCTGTTCGAAGGTCTCCGCGACGACGATGGCCACCGCCTGGCCATAGTGATCCACCTCGGGGCCCGCCAGTGCGCGGTCGACGTAGAAGGCCCCGACGCCGAGCCTCCCGGCGTTCGCGGCCGTCACGACGGCCAGCACCCCCGGCACCGCGCGCGCCCGGGCGTCGTCGATGCCGGTGATCCGGCCCTTGCCGATGGAGGCTCCCAGTACGTAGCCATAGGCCGGCGCGCCGCCGATCTCCCGCTCCGGATACTCGTATGAATACCGGGCCGTGCCGGTCGTCTTCAAGGGGCCCTCGATGCGGTCGGTCGGCTGGCCGACGACGCGGAGGCGATCGATGGGATTGATGCCCGCGGGCGTGTCGAATTTCATGATGTCATCCTTTCGCCTGCGCCAGCACGGCGCCGATCGTGCGCTCGGTCAGGACGAGCTTGAACGCGTTCTCCTGGGTCGGCTTCGCGCCGGCCAGAAGGGCCTCGGCCGCGGCCTTCGAGCCGCTCGCCATCGCGGCGTCGGCCGTGTCGGTCCGCCATGGCCTGGCCGCCAGGCCACCGGCGGCGAGCCGCCCCGTTCCATCGCGCTGCACCACAGCAGCGATGGAAACCAGCGCGAACGCATAGGACGCGCGGTCCCTGACCTTGCGATAGATGTGGGTGCCGCCCAGGGGGCGGGGAAGGGTCACCGCGGTGATGAACTCGGCGGGTTCGAGCGCCGTTTCCAGGTGCGGTGAGTCGCCGGGCAACCGATGGAAATCGGCGATCGGGATGGTGCGCGTCCCGCCATCGGGGCGTATGGTGTGGACTTCCGCGTCGAGCACCCGCATGGCCACGGCCATGTCGCCTGGATGCGTGGCGATGCACGATGCGCTCGCGCCCAGCACCGCCAGCGAGCGGCTGGAGCCCTGGATGGCCGCGCAGCCGCTACCAGGCGAGCGCTTGTTGCAGGGCAGGTTGACATCGTAGAAGTACGGACAACGGGTGCGCTGCAGCAGGTTGCCGGCGGTGGTCGCGCGATTGCGTAATTGGCCGGACGCGCCGGCGAGCAGCGCGCGGGAGAGCACGCCATGGTCGCGTCGCACGCGTTCGTCGGCCGCGAGATCGGTGTTGCGCACCAGGGCGCCGATGCGCAGGCCGCCCATGGCCGTGGCCTCGATCCGATCCAGCCCAAGGCCATTGACGTCGATCAGATGCGCCGGCGTCTCGATCTGGAGCTTCATCAGGTCGAGCAGGTTGGTGCCGCCGGCGATGAACCGGCTGGCCGCCGGTGCGCGGGCGGCCAGCGCGGCGGCCTCGGCCGGCGTGCGCGCGCGCTCGTAGCTGAATGATTTCATGCCGTGCCCCCTGCGACTCCGGAGATCGCATCGACGATGTTGGCGTAGGCGCCACAGCGGCAGAGGTTGCCGCTCATGCGCTCTCGCAGCTCGTCGGCGCTGGACATCGGCCGAACCATGAGGTCGTGGGTGACGTGGCTCGGAATGCCTTGCTTGATTTCGTCCAGAACGGCCACCGCCGAGCAGATCTGTCCAGGTGTGCAGTAGCCGCACTGAAAACCGTCGTGCTTCACGAAGGCGGTCTGCATGGGATGCATGGCGGCGGGCGTGCCCAGGCCTTCCACGGTGACGACCTGGGCGCCTCCGTGCATGACCGCCAGAGTCAGGCATGAATTCAGCCGGCGCCCGTCGACGATCACGGTGCAAGCACCGCACTGGCCGTGGTCGCAACCCTTCTTGGTACCGGTGAGGTGCAGGTGCTCGCGCAAGGCGTCCAGCAGGGTCGTGCGCGGGTCGAGTTCAAGGTGTCGAGCCTTGCCGTTCACCTGGAGGCTCACACGGTGGGCCGATTCGACATGTGGGACTGGAGCGGGATTCATGGCGTTGGTCTCCTGGGGCGCGGCTTCGCAATGGGCGACGACCGGGACTCCCGCGCCGTACACGAGGAGTTCGCGTCGATTGATCCTGGGATGGCTGGTGTCTTCCATGGGCTTTCGTTCGTGGGTGATCGGGATTGCTCGCGCCGCCATGCGGCTGGCAGGTTGGACGTGGCCGCCTAGAACCAGTCTCCCAAGTGCGGTCCGGGAAAACCAGTCGCGCCCGGGCAGTGCACCGTTGCGCCACGGGCAGCAATGTGGGCGTCGTGGCCTACGTGTGTCGGATCGGATCGGGTCGGCTTGGGTCCGGTCGCCTCGCGCTAGCGCTTGGCTCTCGCGGCGATCTGCCGGGACAGCGCGCCCCGGGCCCGCGTCGCGGCTTCCGGACCGACCCGGTCGGCGAGCACCTGCGTCAGCTGGGTGAGCTGGCCCGCCGAGATCCCGACGTTCATGCTGATGCCCATGTGCGACTGCAGCTGGGAATCGACGCCCTGGAGTGCGGACAGCATGCTCACCGTGGCGATCTCGCGGCTCTGCCAGTCGAGGTTGTCCCGCTCGAAGATGTCGCCGAAGAGGTGCGCGCGCAGATACTCGTTGGCGACCGGGGCGAAGTCGAACAAGGGCCCTGTCACCGGCGCTCCCGACAACCGGGTCTGGTTGTCGGTGCCGGCGGCCAGCAGCGCATCGCCCTTTGGGATCGGGCGGCTCGGCTCGCGCCCCGGAGCATCCTGGATGCCGCGCTGCCTGCGCGCCCCGGTCACCTTCATCAGTTCTCCCAATGCGTTCAGACTGCGCGGAAAGCCGGCATAGGCGTAGAGTTGCACCAGGATTTCCCTGGCGTCGCTCACCGCCATGCCAGCGTCGAGTCCCTGGTCGAGGGCCTCGGCGAGGCGAGGCATGTCGCCGGCGGCGGCATGGGCTGCGATCGGGACGATGGCCTGCTGGCGAGCCGATAGCGTGTCGGCCTGGGCCTGGGTGGGGGCTTGGATCATGGAGTCGGGTCGTCCTGGGGGTGTCGCCGCGTGGCCGAGCGCGGAGGCGACGCCGAGGGCCAGCGCGGCGCAGAGTCGGGCCGCGGGGTCAGCGTGCGGTGTATTGGTCATCGCTGACTTTCTCCATCCATTCGACGTTCTTTCCATCGATCGTGCCGGACACGGTCAGATGGGTCATCGCCGTCGTCGGGGCCGCGCCGTGCCAGTGCTTGACGCCGGGTGGACACCATACCGAATCGCCGGGCCGGATCTCCTGGATCGGCTGGCCCCATTGCTGGGTCCTGCCCACGCCGGAGACGACGAGCAAACGCTGCCCCTTCGGATGCGTGTGCCAAGCCGAGCGTGCGCCGGGCTCGAAGGTCACGTGGGCGCCGGCGGCATTGATGTCGTCATTGGCGTTCCAGATCGGATCCACGCGCACATGGCCGGTGAAGAACGCCTCCGGGCCCGGCACGGAGGCCTGGGTCCCCACGCGGACGACGACCTGGCCGCTGGCCGGGGCCCCCACGGCGGGGCCGGCCGCCTGGGCCATGACGGCGTGCAGCGCGGACAGACCGACAAGGATCAGAACGGATGCGCGCATGGGTGCATGTCTCCTGTAGTTGACGCAGGACGCGTCGGATTCACTGGCCGCGGCCATCGGGCGGTCCCGCGAGGCAGTCCTCGTTCGTGACGTGTTCGAGCCGGACGACGTTCCTGCCGTCGAGGGCCTCCTGGATGGCGATGTGCGTCATCGCCGTGCCAGGCCGAACGCGCGCCAGGCTTGAACGTGACGCTGGCGCACGATGTCCGCGCGGGGAGCGGTGGACTGTGGAGGGGGTCGATCCGGACGGTGCCGGTGAAATATTCCGCTGGTCCCTTGATCGATGGTTGAGTTCCTGCCCGGATGAGCTTCATGCGACGCCTCCTTGAGAAGATGCCTCAAGGTTAGGCGGACCCGCCGTCGGCCACTAGCCGTCGGGAACCGCAAGGACCCATGAGATCGATTCATGAATGCCACGATTGGATGCCACGTCGACATCATCGGCAGCACATCGAGTGCGGTACGCGTTCCATCCGATGGCCGGGCACGGGATCGGGCTGCGATACCTGCCAGTGATCCGTCATGGGGCGATTCCTCGTCCTTGAAGAAAAAGCCGCGCGTCGGGCGCTCGCCTTTTCTGCCGTCTTTTTTACCGATCCCTGACTGACGCCCGGGACGCATCGGCGCTCGTGCCGGCGATGCGGTGACCACCCGGGATGGGGGCACGGCCCGCCCGGAAGCGACGTGACAGGCCTCGTCGCCGATGCGCGCCATGCCCTGGACGGACGGGCATGCCATTTGCCCGATGTGTGCGGGCAGGCGCGATCGCCTGCCGTATCCATCAAGTCCAAGGAGATGCCCATGTCGTCCATCGAGAGTCCCACGGCGGCCTTCAGATCCCAACGCGTCCTGCTCGTCGACGCGGACGCGGATGCGGATGCGCAAGCCTCGGAAGTGCTTGCGACCTTGTTGCGGCTGAGTTCACCGGGTGTGACGACCGCCAGCGCGCACGGCTCGCGCGCCGCGGCCGCGCTGGCGCAGGAGTTCCGACCCGACGTGGCCATCATCGACCTGGGGTGGCGGACGGCAAGCGGCGCGGTGTGCGCGGGCGCCGTGCTCGCCGGATGCGCGGGTTCCAGGCCCCTGATGATCGCGCTCATGGCGAACCACCCGCAGCGCGATGGCATCGAGCCATCCAGCCTGTTCGACCATGTGCTGCCCAAACCCCTCGAACTTCGCGACCTGATGATCCTGATCGCGAAACAAGGCCAGCTCGCTTGGCACTGATCCGGAAACACCATGACGACACGAAATGCCACCCCTCCTTTCGCCGAACAACCGCAGAAGCCTCCGGGGCTCGAGAGCGAGATGAGTCCTCTTCCCGATTTCGGAGCATCGAGTTACGAGGGTTCCGGAAAGCTCGTCGGGAAAGCCGCGCTGATCACGGGCGGCGACAGCGGCATCGGTCGCGCGGTGGCGCTGGCCTTCGCGCGCGAAGGGGCGGATGTCCTGATCTCCTATCTCGCCGAGGAAGCCAGTGATGCCGCCGAGACCCGACGCTGGATCGAGGCCGCGGGCCAGCGCTGCGTGGAGATGCCCGGGGACATCCGCGACGAAGCGCATTGCAATGCGCTGGTGGAGAAAGCCATGGCGAGCTTCGGCCGTCTCGACATCCTGGTGAACAACGCCGCGTTCCAGATGAGTCACGAAAGCCTCGAGGACATCTCCGCCGAGGAGTTCGATCGCACGTTCCGCACCAATGTCCATGCCAATTTCTATCTCTGCAAGGCGGCCGTGCGGCACATGACACCGGGTTCGTCGATCATCAACACGGCCTCGGTCAATGCGGACAAGCCCAATGCCAGTCTGGTGGCCTATGCATCGACCAAGGGCGCGATCCAGAACCTGTCGGGTGGCATGGCGCAATTGCTCGCCGACAAGGGGATCCGCGTCAACTGCGTGGCCCCCGGGCCTGTCTGGACACCGCTGATTCCCTCGACGATGCCGGCCGATCAGGTCGGCAAATTCGGCGAGCAGACGCCCATGAAGCGTCCTGGCCAGCCGCATGAATTGCAGGGCGCCTATGTGCTGCTGGCCTCCGACCAGGCAAGCTACATCTCCGGGGCGACGATCGCCGTCACCGGTGGCGTGCCTTTCATCTAGGGGGCGATCGACCGAGCGCGAGCGCGGTCCCTGGCCCGAGGCGCTGGAAGGCGAGGAGCGCAACGCCTACGGACTCGCGGCCATCCGCGCCCACCTGCGCACCTTCGTCTGGCACTTCTTCAAGACCAGCCAGTTCAAGCGCTCGTGCGTGCCCAATGGGCCCGAGGTCGGCTCGATCGGCAGCCGTCGATCCACCACGGCGCTCTCCAACAGGAACGACGAGGAAAGACATGCCAGCCCAAGTCCCTGAAACCCATCACGACCGGACCGTGGCCTACCTCAAGGAGCATTCACTCGTCGTCGTGACGGCCGAGTCATGCACGGCCGGGCTGATCGCCTCGCGCCTGGCGGGCACGGCCGGCGCCGGCAGCGTCCTGGAATCGGCCTTCGTGGTCTACGACCCCAAGGCCAAGAAACGCTGCCTGGGCGTCCTCGACGAGACGCTCGAACGCCACAACCTCACCAGCGAGCCCGTCGCGCTGGAGATGGCCCGGGGGGCCCTGAACAACAGCGACGCCAACGTGGCGATCTCCAACACCGGCGTCGCCGACGATTCCGATCCGGCGATCCCGGCGGGAACCCAGTGCTATGCCTGGATCTTCCGCGACGCCACGGGCGACCGTCGCGAATTCACCGAGACCCGGATCTTCCGCGGAACGCGCAATGAGATCCGCGAGGCCAGCGCCGACCATGCCCTGGACCGGATCGCCCATTACCACGACGCGTCGAGAGAGACGCCGTCGATGGCGATGCGATCCTCGGATCCGATGGCGCGACCGGTGGAATCTCAGGTGCCGCAGAACGTCCGATAGCCGGCCGTGATTTCCCGGGACGCGGGCTGTCCATACATCGTGTTCGACGATGTGACCTCGTAGGGATGGCGCAAGGCCGCGAGCAGGTGCTCGAAGGGCGCCAGATCGTCCCGCTGTGAAGCCGCCTCCAGGGCTTCCTCGACGCGGTGGTTGCGCGCGATGATCCAGGGATTGACCCGCGCCATGCGCGTCGCGCGCTCGATGGACGACGGCGTGCGGGTCGCCCGGTCCTCCCTGCCGCAATGCTCACGCCAGCGCGCCAGCCAGTCCTGCAGCGCCGGTGCGTCTTCGAACAAGGTGCGCAGCCAGCTGTCGTCTCCCGCCGCGGCATCGCCCAGACGTCGCCAGCCGAGCGTGAAATCCACGCCATGCGCATGCATCAGCGCCAGCCAGTCATCGACCAGGGCTGCATCGGCCGGGTCCGTGCTGTGTTCGAGGCCCAGCTTGGCCCGCTGGCCCTGCAGCAGGTGCGCCTGGTAGAGCGGCGCGAAGGCCTCGATCACGGCCGTGGCCTCCGCCACCGCCTGGTCGATGTCGCCCGGGCCGTTGCCCGCGGAGATCAGTGGCAGCAAGGCCTCGGCAAGACGTGCCAGATTCCACCGCGCGATGGTCGGCTGGTTGCCATAGGCATAGCGCCCGGTCCTGTCGATCGAGCTGAACACGGCTTCGGGATCGAAGGCCTCCATGAACGCGCAGGGTCCGTAGTCGATGGTCTCCCCGGAGAGGGTCATGTTGTCGGTGTTCATGACGCCATGAATGAAGCCCACGTTCATCCACTGGGCGATCAATGCCGCCTGGCGCTGCGAGACCCGGCGCAGCAGCTCGAGATAGCGCCCCGGGGCCGGATGCTGCGCGAGGTCCGGATCGTGGCGGGCGATGGCGTAGTCCGCCAGCTGGCGCGGACGGTCGAGTTCCTGGCGGGCCGCATAGAACTGGAACGTGCCCACGCGCAGATGGCTCGACGCCACCCGCGTGAGCACCGCGCCGGGCAGCACGGTCTCACGATGGACCGGTTCGCCCGTCCCGACGACGGCGAGGGCGCGCGTGGTGGGGATGCCCAGGGCATGCATGGCCTCGCCGACGAGCACCTCGCGCAGCATCGGGCCGAGCGCGGCCTTGCCGTCGCCGCCGCGTGAGTAGGGAGTCCGGCCGGACCCCTTGAGCGCGAGGTCGTACCGATGACCCCGCTGGTCGAGGATCTCGCCCAGGAGCAGCGCGCGCCCATCGCCCAGCTGGGGCGAGAAGCCACCGAACTGGTGGCCCGCATAGGCCTGGGCGAGTGGTTCGGCGCCCTCGGGAACGTGATTGCCGCCGAAGATCGCGGCGCCTCGTTCGCCGTCCAGGGCGGTGCTGTCGAGACCGAGCGATTCGGCCAGCGCCCGATCGAAGAAGACCAGGCGCGGTGCCGGCACCGATGCCGGCTTCCAGGACTGGTAGAAGCCCGGGAGATCGCGGGCGAAGGTGTTGTCGAAGTCGAACAGGGGTTGATCGGGGTGTGCCATGACCCGAGGGTATGCAGGCAGCGGTGCCAGGCCTGTGGGTCAATGCCGACACCTCCGCGCGCGCCCGATGTGAATTAATTCACCAATTGAATAACACGAACGTGTTATAGACAGGGCTGAATGTAATAGTTATTCTAAAGCGGCTAATTTCTTGAAGATGTGACTCAAGGGCGTGCTCCCTTTCCTTCCCATTTCGTCACTCCTCCCGGATCTCGAGAGGTCATCGACTCTTTCATTGCAGACCCGGGCTTCGAAGTCAGTTCTCGTATGTCCCTCCCGCGTTTTCAAGAATCCCAGAGTACCCATGCACGTCGCTCCACCGCTGGCCAATGAAGTCACTCGCCTGGCTGCGCTGCGCCAGCTCAGCCTGCTCGATACGCCAGCGGAGGAGCGCTTCGATCGATACACGCGCCTGGCCAAGCGCCTGTTCGACGTCCCCATGGCCCTGATCAGCCTGATCGACCAGGACAGACAGTGGTTCAAGTCGTGCGCGGGCACGTCGATCACGCAGACACCGCGCGACATCAGCTTCTGCGGCCACACCATCGCCGCGGACGACATCCTGCTCGTCCCCGATGCCCTGCGGGATCCGCGTTTCCACGACAACCCGGGCGTGATCGGCGAGCCCCATGTACGGTTCTATGCGGGCTGTCCCCTGTCGGTGGCCGATGGCAGCCGCATCGGCACGCTGTGCGTCATGGATACCCGCCCACGCTCGCTCGGCGAGGAGGACCTGAGGCTGCTCAGGGACCTGGCGGACATGGCCGAACAGGAGTTCGCCATCGGGCAGCTGGCCCACATGGACGAGCTCACGCAGGTCTCCAATCGGCGCGGCTTCCAGGCCCTGGCCCAGCGGGCGCTGGACCGGTGCTGGCGCCTGCGACTGCCCGTGTCGGTCCTGTTCTTCGATCTCGATGGATTCAAGACCCTCAACGACGGGTGGGGCCATGCGCAGGGGGATCGGGCCCTGACCGCCTTCGCCGCATTGCTGCTGGCCGTCTTCCGTGATTCCGACGTGGTCGGGCGGCTCGGTGGGGACGAGTTCGGCGTCCTGCTCTCCAACTGTTCCGAAGCCGATACGCGGAGCGCCGTGGAGCGCCTGCGGATCGCGCTCGAGGCCCACAACCACGCCGTGGGGCACGGCCAGGAACTTCGCTTCAGCGTCGGTCAGGCGACCACCGACCCGTCCGGCTTCCGCACGGTCGACATGCTGCTGGCCGAAGCCGATGCGCGGATGTACGAGATGAAGCGGCGCAGGGGGGTCATGTAGATCGAGCGTGCAGACCCCTCGTCGGCCCTGCGAATCTACGGATCGACGATGGGAACGACACATCCGAGGGGCTCGCCCGCCATCCCGGCTGATGAACGACATTCAAAGGCGTTGTCTGATCGACGAACCCACCCGCATGCATAGGAATGGCGCCACGGCGCGATCGGCTCAACATCGCACCGTGCGCGTCACGACACTCTTCGTCGTGTTCGTCTGCCTGTCGTTGCTGGCGGTGGATGTCTGGCTGGCGTGGCGATCGAGGGATCAGGAACTGCGCCAGGCCGTCACCAGCAACACCAACCTGGCGGCGGCGGTGTCCGAGCAGATGGATGAGATGGTCTCCGAGGTCGGGTACCTGCTCGATGGCATCGCCTTCGAGCTGGAACTGGAGCATTCGAGGACCCGGGCCTTGGCGCATCTCGAGCCGATCCTGAAGAACCACGCAGCCAGCAATCGGCACATCCACGGCGTCTTCGTCTTCGACGCGCAAGGCGCGTGGATCGTCAATTCCCTGGGCGAGAAGCCGTCCCGCACGCGCAATGCCGATCGCGAGTATTTCATCCGTCATCGCGACGACCCCTCGCTCGGGACCCAGGTCGGCAAGCCGATCACCAGTCGCTCGACGGGCCTGTGGATCATTCCCGTCTCTCGACGCATCAACGATGCATCGGGCCGATTCGCCGGCGTCGTCCTCGCGACCATCCATGTCGACCATCTGAGTCGAATCCTCGGCAAGTTCGAGATCGGCCGGCATGGCGCGGTGACTCTGGCACTGGAAGACGGCGCGATCCTCATGCGCCGGCCGTTCGACGTCGAGAACTTCGGCAAGACCATCGCGGGCACCCAGTTGCACCAGGACTTCACGGCGCGGCCCGCCGGCACGTATCAGAACATCTCGCCATTCGACGGCATCGAGCGGCTGGGTAGTTTCCAGCACGCGCGCAACCATCCACTGCTCGTGTCCGTGGCGTTGTCCAAGCACGAGATGCTGCGTGAATGGCGGGAGAACACCTGGATCCAGACGCTCTGGATCGTGCTGCTGTGCATCGTCACGGCGCTGGCCGGCAGTCAGGTCATCCGCTCCGTGCGTCGACGAGTGAAGGTCGAACTCGACCTCGGCCGGACGCGGGACGCCCTGACGCAGGCGAATGCCCGGCTGGCGCAGCTCGCCAGCTACGACGCGCTGACGGGCCTCGCCAATCGGCGATTCTTCGACGAGACCATGGAGCGCGCCTTCGCCGAGTCCTGCCGCTCCGGACAGCCCCTGAGCCTGGTGATGGTCGATGTCGATCACTTCAAGGCCTACAACGATCTGTATGGTCATCCGGCCGGCGACCGCTGTCTCCAGCAGGTGGCGCAGGCCATCCAGTCGGCCGCGCGCCGACCCCTGGACTTCGTGGCGCGCTATGGTGGCGAGGAACTGGTGATGGTGCTGCCCAACACGGACGCGGCGGGTGCCGCCGTGGTGGCCGACAGCGCGAGAACGGCGCTCGAGGCGATGGGCATTCCCCACGCGGGCCAGTCGCCGGGATACGTGTCCGCGAGTCTGGGCGTCGCGGCCCATGCGCCCGACACCGAGACCGATATCCAGGATGCCCGCGCCTTGCTCGACGCGGCCGATCGAGCCCTCTACCGGGCCAAGGCGCTCGGCCGCAACCAGGTGGTCGTGCATCGACCCGACAGCGCTTGAGCATCGGCTCGCCACCTGCCGCGGAGCCTGCGCGGCGCCATCGAAGACCTCACCGCCGGGCCGATTCCGTCCCCCGAGCCTCGATGTCGACCTCCGAGAGCGGGATCGGTCGGCCCACCCCCCAGCCTTGGGCGCGGTCCACGCCGATCTCCCGCAGGGCGGCCAGGATGGCTTCGTCCTCCACCCATTCCGCCACGGTCCTCAGATGGCACAGGCCAGCGACACGATGGATCGATTCGACGATCGCCCTGCTCACCGGATCCTCGACCATCGTCTTGACGAAGCTCCCGTCGATCTTGACGAAGTCGACCGGCAGCGTCTTCAGATAGCCGAACGACGACAGTCCGGCGCCGAAGTCGTCCAGCGCGAAGAGGCACCCTCGTTGCCTGAGGCAGGCGATGAAGCGCAGGGCGGCCGGCAGGTTGGCGATGGCCGCGGTCTCCGTGATCTCGAAACACACCTGCGACGGTTTCCAGCGGCGCCCCTCCATCTGCTCGATGACGTGATCGAGAAAGCCCGCGTCGCCGAAGGACTGGCCCGAGACATTGATCGAGACCTGCACGGGCGCGCCGTGGTCCAGCCAGTCGAAGGCCTGGCGCACGACCCAGCGGTCGATCTGGCCCATCTGGTGATAACGCTCGGCCGCATGGATGAAGGCGCCTGGCGGCACCAGCTGGTCTTCCTCGTCGCGCAGGCGCAGCAGCAATTCGCCATGGCGCATCGCTTCCCATGCGCCGTCGACCCGGACGATCGGCTGGAAGAAGAGCTCGAAGCGGGCATCGTCGAGGTCACGCCGGATGCGGGAGACCCAGCCCATCTGTTCGCGGCGCTGGCGGATGTCCGCGTCCTGCGCATCCACCACGTACACGCGGTTGCGGCCGGCCTCCTTCGCCGTCTGGCAGGCCATGCTCGCGCTGGCGAGGGCGTCGTCGGCCGACCCCCCCGTCTGGGGCAGCACCGCCAGGCCGATGCTGACCGTCAACGTATGGAAGACCCGGGCATGGCGGAAGCGGAAATTCTCGATGTCCTGCCGGATCGTGGCAGCGACGGTCTTGCCGGCGGCCACGGGACATTGAAGGAGCAGCACGCCGAATTCGTCGCCCCCCAGCCGCGCCAGCACATCCGTCTGGCGCAGGCTGCGGCGCAGCAGGGTGGCCACCGCGACCAGGAAGTCGTCGCCCGCGGTGGCACCCGCCGTGTCGTTGATGATCTTGAACTGGTCGAGTCCGATGTGCAGCAGCAGGCTGGGTGGCGCGGCGACCTCCTTCGCGGTGGTCAGCTCCAGGCTGATCAGGCGTTCGAACTCCTGTCGATTGAGCAGCCGGGTCAGCCGGTCGTGGGTCGCCTCGAACTGCCGCTCGGCGTCGTCGATGCGCTTCTGCGTCACGTCGCGCCAGACATAGACCCAGCCTTCGACCTGTCCCGCCTCGCTGCGCAGCGGGGCCATCGTGCTTTCCAGGTGACGCTCGGAACCCCCCGCGCGCACGAGCAGGAAATCGGAGGATCCCCGTGGGGACCAGCGGCGGTGCAGGCCGTCGAGATCGACCGGCCGCCGGGAGGCCGCTTCCAGCAACAGGCCGATCGAATCGATGGATGCGCCGATCGCCGCTCCGGCGGCCAGGCCGGTGACTGTCTCGGCGGTCGGATTGAACGACGTGATGCGACCCCCGGCGTCGGTGGTGATCACCGCGTCGGCGATCGATCGCAGCATCACGGTCAGCTGTTCGTGTTCCACGCGCAGCCGTTGGTGCGACACGGCCAATGCCTCGGTCGCCGCCTCGGCATCGCGTCGCGCCTTGCGCAGCACCTTCTCGAAGCGCCGGGTCTCGGTCGCATCGAAGACCGTGATGGTGACGGTCGCATCGCCACTGGCGGGATCGACCCGCCGCAATGCGCTCGCCAGGATGGGAAAGCGGCTTCCATCCTCGCGCGCCAGATCGAGCGAGACCTCGCTGACCGCGTTCTGCGCTTCGAGTCGCGGTATGAAATGCGTCTCGTACAGGATCCGGCTGGCCGGCGCGAGCAGCTGTTTCCAGCGCAGGCCGCTGCACAGGGCGTCGCGCGACCGACCGGTCCAGAGCGCGAACCGCGCGTTGGTGTCGACGATCGTGCCGTCCGAGCTCGTCGTCAGCAGGCCCCAAGGCGTCTCGGGGGATTCATCGAGCACTACTTTCGATAGCGCGGCGCTGTCGCCGGGACCAGGAGCCATCCCCGGGACTAGTGATGTCGTCCGAGAAATGCAGTCAATGCCTGCACGACCTCGTCGGGTGCGCTCATGTGGGGACAGTGACCGGTCGCGGCGAGCCGCATCAGGCTGCTGCCGGTCATGTGTCGAGCCACGTAGTCGCCGACCTCCGGCGCCGCCAGCGCATCGTCGCTGCATTGCAGCAGCAGGCTCGGCACGGTGACGCCCTGAAGGTCATGGCGGTGGTCGGCGAGGAAGGTCACGCGCGCGAAATGGCGCGCGATGCGGCTGTCCATGCGGCAGAAGCTGTCGCCGAGGGCGCCGGCGAGTTCGGGCCGGTCCGGATTGCCCATGACGACGGGCGCCATCATCCGGGCCCAGCCGAAATGATTGGACTCCAGGGTGTCGAGCAGGTCGTCGATGTCCTCGCGCTCGAAGCCCCCGACATAGGCGCCATCGTTGATGTAGGAGGGCGAGGGCGCGATCAGTATCAGCGAATCGAACAGGTCCGGGCGACGCCGGGCGGCGAGGACGCCGATCATCGTGCCCACCGAATGGGCGACCAGCACGGGACGATCGAGTCGCGCGGCTTCGCACACGGCGATGAGATCGTCGGCATGGCCTTCCAGGGTGGCATGGCGCACCGGGTCGTAGAGCGATGGATCCGCCATCCCGCAACCCGCGCAGTCGTACAGGACGACCTCATGGGTCTGTGCCAGGGCATGGGCGACGGGCTGCCAGACGTTCTGATCGCAGCCATAGCCATGCGTGAAGATCAACGTCTTGCCGGTGCCAGTGGCGGTGCCGGCGCGCGTGACGTTGTGACGTTGAAGAACGGACATCACATTAAAACTTAATGATAACTTTCAGTTCATTAGCTTAATGTAAAACGCAATTTGTTATACGAAGTAAGGTAATTGACCAAATTCAGAATACTTTTTAATTAAATAAAGCAATGGATGGTGGGCATTTCAATGCGGATCTGTCACATCCATGTGATGGCGCGATCCGCGTCGTGATCTGGAGAAAAGCGATGCGGACCGCTCGCGGTTTCAAGTCGAGGCCGGGTCGATGCGACGCGCGAATCGCACGATCGTCACGCCGGGCAGCGCCTGGCGCAACGATGGCATCACCAGCACGCAGTCGTCGTGGGGCGTGACGATGGGTGCCATGCCGTCGTTGCCGATGACCGTGCCGGCATGCTCGATCGTCTCCAGTCCCTGGAATGCCTGGACGAACGACGCATCGGCCGTCCGGGCCACCGCGGCGCCCGTGACCTGCAGGATGCGTTGCCCCGGGACGTCCGGTCCGAGCCACCCGGGCAGCGCCGCGTCGATGCGAGCGGCGTCGATCACCCCGCTCGCCACCAGGAAGCGCCGGCACTGGTCGCGTGCGACGTCCAGGCTGGCCGGATCGCCATGGAAGCCGCATTCGACCAGCAGCGACCGCGCGCCGGCGGCCATGCCCTCGGCGGTGCCGAAACGGCCGAAGTCGCGCATCCGCACGCCGTCCTTGTGGCCGGCGTCGACCACGATGTCCGCCGGTGTGCCCAGCGCCAGGGCGAGGGCGATGTTCTCGTCGAACAGTCCGGTCAGGCACAGGGGTGGTGCCTCCTCGTGCATCGAATGCAGGTCGAGCAGCCAGTCGGCCTGGTCGACCCATGGCGCCAATGCGCGGGCACGCCGGCGCTCCAGCGTGCCGCCCTCGGCCAGCCGCTCGGGTGTCCACTGCCGATTGAGGTCCTGCTCGACGAAGCGCGAGGCATCGCCATCGGCGGCGTCGAAACGGTCGAAGGCCGCCAGGTTGCAGAAGGCGAGCGTGAGCCGCCCCTGGCTGGGCCGCAGGCCCGCTTCCAGCAGGCCCAGCACCGCCAGGGCGCCGCACAGCTCGTTGCCGTGGACCAGCGCGGCGACCATCGCATGGCGGCCCGGCCGGCCCGAATCGAAATGCCAGACGCCCTCGACGCCGGTGTTGCCGGCGCGCCAGGCGCCCAGTTCGGGCTTGGCGAGCCGGAAGCGAGCGGTCGAGGACACGGAGGGGGTCGGGGTCACGGGGGTCACGGGGGTCATGGGGGAGGTCATGGTTTCACTCGTCCTGGATCTTGGCGAACTGCACGATGCGGCGGTACTTCTCGGTCTCGTCGACGAGGAAGCGGCCGATGTCGGGCTGCGTCACGGGCACGACCGAGCCGGAGGCTTCCATGCTCCTGCGGTAGTCGGGCGCCTTGAGGGTCTCGGCGAGCGCCGTCCTCAGTTTCGTGGCGATGGGCTCCGGCAGTCCCGCCGGTCCCATCAGCACGAACCAGACGCCGATGTCGACATCCTTGAGCGCAGGGGTCTCGGCCAGCGCCGGCACGTCCGGCGTCACGGCGGAGCGCTTCTTCTCGGTGGTGCCGAGCGCGACGATCTTGCCGGACTTCATCAGCGGCAATGCGCTGGAGAGCACATAGACGCCATAGTCGAGGCTGCCGCCGATCAGGTCGTTGGTCAGCGGACCGGTGCCTCGATAGGGAATGTGCGTCATGAACAGGTTGCCCTGCTGCTTGATCATCTCGCCGGCCACGTGCAGCGACGTGCCCACGCCGGAGCTGCCATACGAATAGCGGCCCGGATTCGCCTTGGCGGCGCGCAGGAAGTCGGCCGTGGTCCGGGTCGGGTTGCCCGCCGAGGCGGTCAGGACCAGTGGCTGGGAGGCCAGCAGCCCGAGGGGCGTGAAGTTCTTCAGCGAGTACTTGACCGACTTGCGCACCAGGGCATTGATGGCGATCTCGTTGTTGGCCCCCACCAGCAGCGTGTAGCCGTCGGGCGTCGCCGAGGCGACCTTCTGCGCGCCGATGGAGCCGCCGGCGCCACCCAGGTTCTCGATCACGACCGGCTGGCCCAGGCGGGCGCCCAGGTCCTGCGCCAGCGTGCGGGCGACGAGGTCGGTGCTGCCGCCGGCCGGATAGCCGACGACCAGCGTGATGGGTTTCTGCGGCCAGGCCGTCCCCTGGGCGAACGCGCTGGCGGACAGGCCGAGGGCGCAGGCGGCCAGCACGGCGACACGGTGGCGAAGCGATGGAGCGAATGGCGTCATGGATCCGGAAGGTGGGAAAAGGAAGCCGCCATTCTTCGATGCGCCACCCCTGGACGTTGTGCCGTTTCAGCACAATGAGTTGCCGTCTGAAAAGACAAGGTATAAGGCGCGGGATGCAGATCAAGTGGCTGGAGGACTTCGTGGCGTTGGCCGAGACGGCGAATTTCAGCCGCGCGGCGGAGATCCGCCATGTCACGCACCCGGCGTTCGGGCGCCGCATCCGGGCGCTCGAGGCATGGGCGGGCACGCCACTGGTCGAGCGCGGCCGCAGTCCGGTCCAGCTGACATCGGCCGGATCGCTGCTGCTGGAGACCGCGTCGCAGACCATCCGCGGCCTGGAGGGATCGCGCATCGAGATGCTGGGCGAGGCGGGACGGCAGGCCCGCACCGTCACCATCGCCACCGGGCGCACCTTGGCGCGCACGGTGCTGGCGGACTGGCTGGTCCGCCTGCAGCCGGTGCTGGGCGACGGCCGGGTCCGCGTCGCCACCCGGGCCCTGCTCGACACGGTGCAGATGCTGGAACGCAACGAATGCGATTTCATGCTCGTCGTGCATCACGCCGCCCTGACCATGCGCCTGGACGGCCGTCAGTTCGCGCACCTCACGCTCGCGTCCGACCGCCTGGTGCCGGTGGCGCGGGCGAACGCGCGGGGCGAACCGATCCATTCGCTGGCCGACCCGGTCCCGCCCCCCGTCATGACCTATGGTCCCGGCCTGGCGCTGAGCCGGTTGCTGGAGGACCACCTGTCGCACAACCCGGCGATGCCCGCGCTCTCGCGGCGCATCGAATGCGATTCGGCCGACGCCCTGGCCGAATACGTGCTCAAGGGGCTGGGCATCGCCTGGCTGCCGTGGTCGATGGTGCAATCCGATTGCCAGGCCGGACGCATGGCCGTGGCCGGGGAGCGGAACGCGGCCGTGGGCTTCGAGGTGCGGCTCTATCGGCCCAAACGACGCATGCACGCCCTGGCCGAAGCGGTATGGCGCTCGGCGGTGCGTCGCTAGGGTCCGATCCGCCGGAGCCCGCAGGGTCGCGTTGCACAGATGTGGACCATGCCGGTCGCGGTCTGCAGTCGCCCGGCCGGCAATCCTGGGCGCACCAGGCGTTCTTTCGTTGTGCGGTCCAATCTGCGGCAGCGGGGAACGTGGCTGTCCGAGCCAGCCCCCCAACCCAACTCTTCCGATTTCCACGCATGGCAGCCACGGTACGACACCATCTCAACCAGATCACCGAAAGCGCGATCGATTTCGCCATCGTCGTCACGGACCTCGATGGCCTCATCACCGACTGGAACCGAGGCGCAACGAACGTCTTCGGCTGGAAGCAGGAGGAGATCGTCGGCCGGACGATCGAATGCATCTTCACGCCCGAGGACCTGACGATCCGGCGGGCCCAGGAGGAGATGCGACTCTCGGTCGCCGATGGCCGCGCCGAGGACGAACGCTGGCACCTGCGCAAGGACGGCAGCCGTTTCTGGGCCTCGGGCGAAATGATGCCGTTGCGCGACGAGATGGGTGCCCACCAGGGCTACGTCAAGATCCTGCGCGACCGCACGCGCCAGCACGAGACCGGCAAGCAGCTGCGCGAGTTCAAGGACCGCTTCGAGACCCTGCTGGAGACGGTGGAGACCGCCTTCGCCATCGTGGAGGTGAAGTTCGACGCCGACGACCGGCCGGTGGACTACCGCTTCATCGAGGCCAATCCCGCCTTCGAGCGCCAGGCCGGCGTCGACCTGCAGGGCAAGTGGGTGACCGAGTTCGCGCCCGACCTGGAGCGCTTCTGGTTCGACACCTACGGGCGGGTCGCCCTGACCGGGGAGCCGGCGAACTTCGAGAGCTATGCCGAGGCCTTCGGCCGCTGGTTCGACGTGCGCGCCATCCGCGTGGGCGAGCCCGAGGAACGACAGATCGCCATCTTCTTCAACGACGTCACCGACCGGCGCAAGGCCGAGGAGCGACTGCGCGCGAGCGAGAAGATCGCGCGCGAGAACGCCGAGCGCGTGCAGCTGGCGCTGGCGGCGGGCGCGATCATCGGCACCTGGCACTGGGACCTGACGACCGACCGCGTCACCGTCGACGAGGCCTTCGCGACGGCCTTCGGCCTCGACCCCGAACTCGGCCACGGGGGCCTGAGCCCCCAGGAGGTCATCGCCGCCGTCCACCCCGACGACAAGCCCGGGATGGTGGCCGCCATGTGCGAGGTGCTGCGGCGTGGCGGCGCCTACGCGCACCAGTACCGGGTGCGTCGCACCGATGGCCAGTACTACTGGATCGAGGCCAACGGGCGCGTCGACCATGCCGCGGACGGCACGCCGCTGCAGTTCCCGGGCGTGCTGCTCGACGTCCAGGAACGCCGCGCGCTGCAGGAGGACCGGGACCGCAACGTGGCGGCGCTGCGCGCGCTCACCGAGACGCTGGAGCAGCGCGTCGAAGAGCGCTCCAGGGAACTGCAGGCCTCGCAGGAGCAGTTGCGCCAGTCGCAGAAGATGGAGGCGATCGGCCAGCTCACAGGCGGGATCGCGCACGACTTCAACAACCTGCTGGCCACGATCACGTCCAGCCTGGAGCTGATGAACCGCCGGATCGCCGCGGGCAAGGGCGGCGACCTGAGCCGCTACATCACCATGGCATCGACGGCGGCGCAGAGCTCGGCCGCCCTCATCCAGCGCTTGCTGGCGTTTTCGCGCAAGCAGACGCTGGACCTGCAATCGTTCGAGGTCAATGGCCTGATCGCCCACATGGAGGACATGCTGCGACGCAGCATCGGAGAGAACATCCAGTTCGAGATGGCGCTGCAGCCCGGCCTGCCGGCGGTCCGGTCGGATCGCAACCAGCTGGAGAACGCCTTGCTCAACCTCACCATCAACGCGCGCGATGCCATGCCCGAGGGCGGCGTGATCCGGGTCAGGACATCGACGCGCGAACTCGACGCGGGCTATGCCGCCATGCATCCGGGGGTCGTCCCGGGGCAGTACGTGATGGTGAGCGTCTCGGACAACGGCACGGGCATGTCGCCCGAGACGCTGGCCAAGGCCTTCGACCCGTTCTTCACCACCAAGCCCATCGGCCAGGGCACCGGCCTGGGACTCTCGATGATCTATGGCTTCGCGCGCCAGACCGGCGGGCATGCCAGCATCCATTCGGTGGTGGGCGAGGGGACGACGGTCAACATCTACCTGCCCTGCAACCTGGCGCCATGGATACCGTCGGCCACGCGCGAGCAGTCCGTGGCCAGGTCGCCCCAGGGCACGGGCGAGACGGTCCTGTTCGTGGAGGACGAAGCCGGTGTCCGGCAGGTGCTGGCCGAGATCCTGAACGAGTTGGGCTACCGCACCCACGAAGCGGTCGATGCCCCGAGCGCGATGACGCTCCAGGCGCAGCTGCCGCAGCTGGACCTGCTGATCACCGACGTCGGGCTGCCGGGTACCAACGGCCGGCAGCTCGCCGAGATGATGCGTGGAAGCCGCCCCGGCCTCAGGGTCCTGTTCATCACGGGATATGCGGGCAATGCCGCCGTCAAGGACGAGTTCCTGGCCGAGGGCATGGACCTGCTGGCCAAGCCCTTCACCATCGATGCCCTGGCCCACAAGGTCAAGGGTCTGCTGGAGCACTGACCCGCCGCATCGATCGCGGCGCCGCGCTAGCGGATGAAGCGCTCGATGTAGTCGTCCGGCAGACCCAGCTGCTTGTAGTGCCTGCGGGCGGCTTCCAGCTTCGTGAACACATCCTCGTAGCCGACCGCGACGCCCTGCGGATCGACATAGGTGTAGCCGCCGGTGACATGGAACCAGGTGATCATCTCCGAGACGCCTTCGGGCACGACCAGGGTGTGGGTCTCGCCGGCGGGTTCGTGGGCATAGGAGCCTTCCTCCGCGACCCAGTCGTGCTCGAGGTACTGCCATCGGCCCTTGAGCACGAGGGCGTGGACCGCGCCGGAATGACGATGGCGCGACAGCACGCCCGCCTTGCGCACGCGCAGGAGGTTCACGTAGTAGCCACCACTCGTGCACAGCAGCAGGGGCTTGAAGGACACGCTCGCGGTCACCGGCACCCACATCTCGTCGTTCTCGAGCCATCGGTCCAGGACGTTGAGGTGCACCAGGTCGGGCGACATGTAGGGCACCTGCGGCAGGGCATAGGGGATGGCCAGCTGGTCGGGTCCGGCGGTGGCCGCAGCGGCGGGCGCGACAGGCGAGGGGGCGGCGACATTCATGGTCGGGATGCTTTCTTGCGATGGGGATGCGACGAAACCGTCGAGGTCCATGCAGCTTAGGTCCGCGCCATCGGGCTGCCCAGGCGTCGACCCGACCAGGGGGTGTGCCGGTCCGGAACAGCGTCGCCCCGGTCGCGCATCGGCCTCAGTAGGTGGGCGGCGTCACGGCGCTGATGATCTCCGCCCGGTCCGGCCCGACGTTGCGGAAGCGGTGGGGCGTCTGGCTGTCGAAGTAGTAGCCCTGTCCCGGTTCGAGCACCCGGATCTGGTCGCCCACCGTCACCTCGACCCGACCCCTCAGCACGAAGCCGGTCTCCTGGGAGCGGTGCGAGAACGCTTCCCCGGTGTCGGCCCCGACCTCGTAGGTTTCCCTCAGCATGAGGATGTGCCGGTTGGGGTGGTTCATGCCCAGCATGCGATAGGAGATCGTGTCCTTGTCGCCGATCTCCACCAGATCCTCTTCGTCGTAGAACGGTGAATACGTCAACGTGGTCTGCAGGCCGTCGAAGAAGCCGACCAGGGTGGTGCCGAGGGCGTCGAGCATGGCCGACAGCGTGTCGACGCTCGGGCTGGTCCTGTCGCGCTCGACCAGGGAGATGGTCGCGTGGGAGATGCCCGAGCGCTCCGCCAGGTCGCGTACCGACAGCTTCCTGCGCAGGCGCAGACGCTTGAGATGGATGCCGATCTGTGCCATGGTGCCCTCGCTGTCGACAGGCCGGCATTATGGCCGCCAGCCCCCGCGGCCGCGCCTCAGTTCGACGGCGCCAGGCGTCGGCGCACCGCGGTCACCGGCTGGTAGGCCACCGGGTCCACCGGATGGAAGGGCCGGGCCACGGTGAACGGCTGTTCGGCCGGTCGGTAGGCGGTCATGCCGACGGTGTCGCAGGTCATGCAGTCGCCGACATCGGCATAGTTCAACGAGAAGTGGTAGCCCGAGCGCGCCACCACCACCTGCTGCTGGGCCACGCGGATGCCCATGGCTTCGTAGAAGTTCGGGTCGAGGTAGGTCAGCGGCAGCTCCGTCAGGGCGATCGACACCTGGCCGAGCCGCACCACCGCGTACGGGCCGATCTGCACCGCCATGCCGCCATGCGCCGGGCCCTTCATCACCGCCTCGATGTTCGGGCCCTTGGCGAGCAGGCGGCAGACGGCCCGCACCGGTGGCGTCTCGATCGAGTGGCGGCCGCCGATGACCAGCTCGACGAGGTCGCCGACCTCGGCTTCCTGGCAGCGGTCGACCGAGGCCGGGTCGCGGATCGGCACCGCCGCGGCGAGCGAAGGGAAATCGGACAGCAGGGTGGTCAGCACGAAGGTGCTGTCGCCCGGCCCACCGGCCGCCACCCGGTCGCCCTGGTCGCCGATGACGACCGGCCGGGTCCGACCCGGCTCGCTCGCCCGCGCCAGGCAGGTCTGGATGTCCGGCAGCACGCCCACCAGCGCATCGCGCGCCCGCCACAGGGCATCCGCGATCTCGTGGGCCGCGGTCCAGGCGGGATCCAGCTTGCCGTTGCCATAGGCCAGGACGGTCTGACCCATGTGCGCGATGTCGAGGAACTGCTGCACGTTGAAGATGCTGATGTCGAACAGGCCGGTCTCCTCGACCAGCCGGCGCGCGCGGGCGTGCAGCCCCATCAGCGGCTCCTCGTCGGTGCGGTCCTGGCCCAGCGTCAGCATCGGAAAATGCACCGACACGCACACGGGCTCGAACGTGCCCGTCAGCATCGCCTGCGCCGCCTGCATGGCGAGTCGCCCGGTCTCGGCCATGTCGGCGTGCGGATTGGTCTTGTAGCCGGTGATGAAGTCGCAGGCGGCCAACGTGTAGGGCGTGACATGGGCATGCAGATCCAGGCCGGCGGTGATCGGCACGCGCGGTCCCACGATGTCGCGCAGGCTGCGGATGAGATCGCCCTCCGGATCGGTGAAGCCTGTCGTGACCATGGCGCCATGCAATGCCAGCACGATCGCATCGAAGCCGCCCCGGCGCGCCGCCTCGAGCATCACGGCCTTGAATTCGAGATACACCGCGTCGTCGACGATCCCCGAGGGCGAGGCCCGGAACGAGGCCGGCACCACGACCTCGAAGCCGGCCGCCTCGGCGGTGTCGATGACGCCGCCCAGCGTCGTCCGGGTGCCCCTGAAGCCCTTCAGCGCGTCCTCGCCGAAGGCGATCTGGAACTGGTCGCGGCCGGTGCGGATGGGATTGAAACTGTGCGACTCCTGATAGATGGAGCCGCTCAGGATGGTCTGGTGGGGCATGGCTTCCTCCGGTTCCTGCTGCATGGCGATCGGTGCGCCGGTCAATCGAGCTTGACGTTCACCGCCTTGAGCAACGCGCTCTGGCTGGTGCGGTCGTTCTCCATCGTCCGGCCGAATTCCTGGGGCGTCCCGCCGGCCGGGAACACCGACAGCTTCTCGATGGCCTCGCGGATCTGCGGCTCGGCCAGTGCGTCGTTGGCCGCCTTGTTGAGTCGGGCGATCACCTCCGGCGGGGTGTTCGCGGGCGCCACCAGGCCGAACCACGACAACAGACCCAGCTCCGGCAGGCCCTGCTCGGCATAGGTCGGCACGTCCGGCAGGCTGGGCACGCGCCGCGTGCCGGAGACCGCCAGGGCCTTGAGCTTGCCGCTCTGGATGTAGGGCAGCGAGGAGGGCAGGTCGTCGCTCAGGGTGTCGACCTGGCCGGCCAGCACGTCCTGGATGACGAAGCTGATGCCCTTGTACGGGACATGCAGCAGCTTCGTGCCGGTGCGGTACTGGAACATCTCCATCTTCAGGTGGCCACCCCCGCCGGTGCCCGAGGAGCCGAACGAATACTTGCCCGGCTCGGCCTTGGCGAGCGTGATGAACTCGGCGAGGTTGTTGGCGGCGACGCGAGGACCCGCCGACCAGACGGTCGGGCAGTTGGCGATGTTGACGACCGGCATGAGGTCCTTGCGCACGTCGTAGTTGAGCTTGCGCGTCAGTGGCAACACCGAGTGGGAGGTCACCGTCGCGATGCCGAGGGTGTAGCCGTCGGGCGCCGCCCGCACCACCATCTCCGAGCCGATCGCGCCCGCCGCCCCGGCCCGGTTGTCGACGATCAACGACTGGCCCAGATGCCGGCCCATGCCATCGGCCATGATGCGCGCGAGGATGTCGGTGGTTCCGCCCGGCGCGAAGGGCACGACGATCCTGATCGGGCGGCTCGGAAAGACATCGGCGGCGAACGCCGGCGAACCGGTCATCGCCATCACGGTCAGGATGAGCAGGGAACGTCGGGCGATGGGGTGCATGGGAGGGGTCCGGTGAAGACGGTGGGCTGGGCCGGCCAACTGTGCGGCGGTTTGCCCGGCCGCGATACGGGGCCGCGCGGTCGTGGTGAATATATTCACCAGTTCCCGGCCGATCCGGCCGCGCGCATCCTCCGGATCGGTGCGTCGCGGCGGCGCGCGACGCACCGATCCGGGCATCGATGGCAGGCCGTCCTGCGCGCGGATCGATGCACCAGGGTGGGCGCGGCGGCCGGGCTCGACGCCCGCCGGTCTACTTTTGTGGACGCAGCGTCCGCGACCCCTGTTCAGACCCGGCATGCCCTTCCTAGACTGCGGCATCGCGCTGGATGGCGCGGCAGGGGCATCCGGTCCCGACCCCGACCCCGACTTCAACTCCGAATCCCGCAATGATCAACATCCTCCTCGGACTGGCGCTGGCCGCCTCCGTCGTCTCGCTGCCGGCCCGGGCAGAGACCGGGTCCTGGCCCACCCGGCCCATCAAGCTCGTGGTGCCGTTCGGCCCGGGCGGGACGACCGACCTGATCGCCCGCGCGATGGCCGATCGCCTGACCCGCGAGCTCGGCCAACCGGTGATCGTGGACAACAAGGCCGGCGCGTCCGGCGCCATCGGTTCGGACTTCGTCGCCAAGGCGGCACCGGACGGCTACACCATCGGCATGGCCACCGTCACCACGCACGCGGTCAATCCGGCGGTCTTTCCCAAGCTCGCCTACGACGTCCTGCGGGACCTGGCACCGGTCACCCAGCTCGTCTCGGTGCCCAACGTGATGACGGTCTCGCCCAGGCTCGGCGTCACCACCATGGCCGAGTTCGTCGCCGGGGCCAAGGCGCAATCCGGCCGATTCACCTATGGCTCGCCCGGTCCCGGCTCCGAAGCCAACCTGATGGGTGAACTGTTCAACCAGAGCGCGGGAACCCGCGTCCTGCACGTGCCCTACCGGGGCAGCGGCCCCGCCCTGCAGGATGCGATGGCGGGCCAGATCGACGCGGTCTTCGACAATCTGCCCTCGTCCCTGCCCTTCATACAGACCGACAGGCTGCGGGCGCTGGCGGTCGCCGCGCCCCGGCGTATCCCGCAACTGCCGGCCGTCCCGACCTTCGAGGAGGTCGGCCTGAAGCCGGTCAACGACAGCTCGTGGTTCGGCCTGGTCGCGCCGGCGAAGACACCGGCCGACATCGTGGGCCGGCTGCAGGCCGCGTCCGCCCGGGTGCTGGCCACGCCCGACATGGTCGCGACGATGGACAAGTTCGCCGGTGTCGGCGTGGGCAGCAAGCCGGAGGTCTTCAAGGCCCTGCTCGAGCGCGAGCTGAAGAAGTTCAAGACCCTCGCCGACGCCGGCGACATCCGCCTGGAATGAACGTGGAACCCACCCACGTCGCGACGGGTCGCGCACCGCGCGTGCTGGTCGGCCAGATCTTCCAGGAAGCCCATGGGTTCACCCCGCTGCGCACGCCGCTGGACGCCTTCGCCATCGAGCGGGGCGACGCGGTCGTGACGCGGAACATGCAAGCCGATTCGGTGCTCGGCGGCATCCTGCGCATCGGCAGCGCCGAAGGCTGGGACCTGGTGCCCTCCATCGCGGCGCGGGCGAGCCCGGGGGGCCGCGTCACCGACGATGCCTATGCCCACCTGCTGTCCGCGCTGCTCGACGCCGCGCGGTCGGCTCCGCTGGATGCCATCGCGCTGTGCCTGCACGGCTGCATCCAGACCGAGAGCCTCGACAGCGCCGAAGCCGACCTGCTGCGGCGCCTGCGCGAGATCGTCGGACCGGACGTGCCCATCGTGGCCGGCTTCGACCTGCATGGTCATGCCGGCGGCGGCATGCTCGATCACCTCGATTTCGCATCCGCCTACAAGACCAATCCGCATGGCGATGCCGGCGCCACCGGCGAGCGCGTGGCGATGGTGCTCGCCGGCATCCTGCAGGGCCGGCTGTCGCCCGTCGGCATGAAGGTGCTGGTGCCCATGCTGACCGGCGGCAACGACGAGACGGGCAGCGGCCCGCTGCGGGCGCTGCACGCGACCGCTCGCGAAGGAGTGGCCGCGGACCCCGCATTGCTCGATGCCTCCATCTTCAATGTCAATCCGTTCATCGACGGCACCGGCGTCGGGCAGACCATCGTCGTCTACGCCCGCCACGAAGCCGGCCGCGAGCCCGCGGCGGCCCTGGCACGCGTGCTGGCGGACGGCATGTGGGCCGCCCGGGGCGAGTTCCGGCACGTGCTGCCGACGCTCGCGCAGACGCTGGCGCGCGTCGCCGGCCGGGTCGTCCTGGGCGACTTCGGCGACCGCGTGCTGGCCGGCGCGCCGGGCGACAGCCTGCATGTGGTGCGCGAGGTCCTGGCCCACCACGCGCCCCGGCGCGTCGTGGCGCCGGTGACCGATCCCGCCGCGGTCGCGCTCTGCGGCCGGGCCGGTGCCGGCGCCCGGGTCACCGTGGCGGTGGGCGGCGCCATCACCGGCGCGGAGCCCCCGCTGGTGCTCGCCGGCACGGTCCGGTCGACCGGCGTGGGCATGTATCGCAACCGGGGGGCCTTCATGCGCGGTGCGACCCTGCGGATCGGCGAGTACGCCGTGCTGGAGGCCGATCGCGTGACGCTGCTCATCACCCGCGATCCCTTGATGAGCCAGGATCCGGGCTGCTTCCTCGATGCCGGCATCGGCCTGGACGACGCGGACGTGGTGGTGGTGAAGTCCGGTTACCACTTCAAGCTGGCCTTCGGTGACTGGGGCGAATGCGTGTGCATCGAGACACCGGGCCTGACCGTCTTCGATCCGTTCGTGCTCGGGCTGGAGAAGGCGCGTCCGCTCTATCCGCTCGACGATCCGTTTTTCCAGGCCGAGGCGGTACCGACCCGCGGCCGCGCGGGGCCCGGGCCGATGCGCGGGACGGCCGATGTTTCGACCGAGCGATCGGTCCTGGGGAATCAATGAGCAATCTGGTGGGTGATGTCTCGAGCGCGGCGCGCATCCTGCCGACGTTGAATGGCGAGAAGCTCTTCATCGCCACGGGCCGGGGCGCCTGTCTGTGGGATGAACGGGGTCGCCGCTATATCGACACGGCGCTGGGCTTCGGCGCGGTGCTGCTGGGCCATTCGCGGCCGGCGGTGCTGGAGAGCGTGGGTCGCGCGCTGCAGGACGCGGCCGCGCCCTCGTGGGCGCATGTGCGCGAGCACCCCGCCGCGACCGCCCTGGCGCGCTTCACCGGCGACATGCGCAAGGTGATGTTCACCAACTCGGGCAGCGAGGCGGTCCACCTGGCCAGCCGGGCCGCGCGCGCGTTCACCGGGCGCCGCCGGATCGCCAAGATGGCGGCGGGCTTCGACGGCTGGTTCGACGAGGTCAGCTTCGGCAACGTGTCGAGTCCGGAGGCGGCCTTCGCGGATGGCGCGCGGCCCCGCACGGAACGCACGACCTTGCTGCGCTTCAACGACTTCGACGATGTCGAGCGGCTCTTCGAGGAAGACCCCGACATCGCCGCCGTCATCGTCGAGCCGATGCTCGCCAATGCCGGCTGCATCATGGCCGCGCCGGGCTACCTGCGGCATGTCCAGGCGGTGGCGCACCGGCACGGGGCCCTCGTCATCGCCGACGAAGTCCTGATGGGCTTCCGCCTGTTCGCCGGCCTGACCAGCCTGCGGGAAGGCCTGTCGCCCGACATCGCGACGGTCGGCAAGGCGATCGGCAATGGCGTGCCCGTGTCGGCCGTCGTGGGTCGCGCCGAAGTGCTGGACGGGTTCGAGCAGGGCACCGTGCTGCGGGGTGGCACCTTCAGCGGCAACCCGATGGCCTGCGCCGCCCTGCTCGCCACGTTGGAGGGCTTGCAGGCGAGCGACTACGAGGCCCTGTCGGCCCGGGGCGAGGACCTGCGCGCGTTCATCGAAGCCACGTTCGCCGCGCAGGGCATCACCGTGGCCACCTCCGGCTTCGGCACGGTCTTCAGCATCTGGCCATCGGCGGCCGCGCCCCGCACCTACGAGGAGGCGAGCCGGATGGCCTCGCCGGAATTCTCGAAGGCGCTGCACCTCGCCCTGCGCGAGGCCGGCGTCCTCGTCATGCCCTCGCCCTATGGCCGTCTCTACCTGTCCTTCGACCACCACGAGGGCGTGCTGCGCGAGATGAAGACCGCTTTCGCGCGGGCCGCCGCCAGCCTGGCGGCGGTCTTCGGCAAGCCCGCGCCCGGACAGCGGACGGACGAGTCCGCGTCGGCCTGAGGAGCCGGCCGGGGAGCATCGCGCCATGGATTTCCACACCCAGCTGCGCATGTTCCTGTGGGCCGCCGATGCCGAGAATTTCTCGGCGGTCGCGCGCGACAACGACCTGGCGCCCTCCACCGTCAGCAAGGCCGTCGCCGCCCTCGAACACAAGCTCGGCGTCAAGCTGTTCCATCGGGGGCCGCATGCGCATCGGCTGACCGCCGAGGGCATCGCCTACCGGCCGTGTGCCCAGGCCGTGGTCGATGCCGTGGCGGCCGCGGAATCGATCGGCCAGTCGCTGCCGCAGCGGGTGGCCGGCGTCCTGCGCATCCATGCCCTCCCCACGTTCGCCAGGCACCAGTTGCTGCCCTGGCTGCCCGACTTCCTGGCGCAATATCCCGAACTCAAGGTGGAGGTGTCGGTCGGGGCGCAGTATGTCGACCTGTTCGAACAGGGGGTCGACATCGCCATCCACAGCGGCGTGCTGCCCGACTCCTCCCATGTGGCGCATCGCATCGGAGCATCGGACTGGCTGGTGTGCGCCGCGCCGGACTATCTCGCGGCGCACGGCGTGCCGCGCGCCCCCGAGGACCTGCTGCGACACGTCTGCTTCAATTTCAGCTTCGCCAGTCCCTGGAACAGCTGGGCGTTCCGGCGCGACGGCGGCGTGGTGGTGGTGCCCGTCGAATGCCGGGCCTCGTTCACGCAGGGCGACATGCTTCGCGATCTCGCCCTGGCGGGTGCCGGCATCGTGCGCCTGGCCGCCTTCCACATCGGCGAGGACATCGCGGCGGGCCGGCTGGTCCCGCTCCTGCGGGAGCACCACCTGCCCATGCCCGAGCCTGTCCATCTGGTGCATGCGCATCGCGAGCAGCACAGTCCGAGGGTGCGGGCCTTCAGGGAATTCCTGAGTCGCCGGATCGATGCACGGAGCTGGTCGACGACCTGCGCGACGGACCCCCGCGTCGCTGGAGGGCTCAGAGCGTCTTGCTCACCGTGACGATGGCGCGCGCCTTGTTGATGTCGCCGAAATAGCTCTTCCTGGTGGCGCCCTGGACGCCGCCATACAGAGCCAGGCCGTTGCCGAAGTCGTAGGACACGCCCACGGCGTAGTCCACATAGCTGGGCACGCCGATGTCGCGGATGTCGCTCGCGAAGCGCGTGTAGTTGATGGCGCCCTTGAGCGTCAGCGAAGGGGCGATCTCCTGGGCCACGATCAGGCTCAGGTAGCCCGTGCCCGTGCCCTTGAGGCCGGAGTCGTTGCGATAGCCGGCATAGCCGAAGTAGTCCTTGGAGACGGTGGCCGCGTACTTCAGCGTCA
>Ga0308164_10000909_pt1 | contig 39214 bp, 30 predicted proteins | sample PhyTR2_FD_201031 | JGI IMG/M metagenome (GOLD analysis project Ga0308164, IMG submission 201031) | Phyllosphere microbial communities from UC Gill Tract Community Farm, Albany, California, United States - DLSLT.R2 | ecosystem: Host-associated > Plants > Phyllosphere > Unclassified | place: USA... | reverse complement strand
GCAGTATGCCAGGCATCAATCCGTTTTTTGTGGATCAAAAGTCACTGCTGCAGCAGCTTAATAAAAAAACCACACTGATTAACCACGCAGAACAAATAAAAAAGATTTACGTTTTTGCCGCGGGGGCAACATCTCCGGAAAAGAGAAATGAACTTGCTGAATCTTTGTCAATGTTTTTCAAATTCAGCAAGGTTACAGTTCAGGACGACTTATTTGGCGCTGCCATAGCGGCATGTTTTGATAAGCCTGGAATTGTGGGCATTCTTGGGAGCGGCTCGAATTGTGCTTATTTCGATGGACACCATCCTGAAAAGAATAATTTCGGACTTGGATTTATTTTAGGAGATGAAGGCTCTGCCAATTATCTTGGTAAAATCATATTAAAGCATTTTTTACAGGAAAAACTGCCAGTTGAGCTGATAAAAAAGTTTGGCACAAAATATGACCTCAACAGACCGGAAATACTGGAGAGAGTCTATAAAAAATCGATGGCGCAACAGTTTCTTAGTTCTTTTCTTGATTTTTATATAGAAAACAGGGAACACCCTTATATACAAGGGTTAATAGAAGCTGCTTTTCAGAGGTACATAAATACTTACCTGTTACCAACCATTAAGCAACACCCAAACAGGGAGGTGCATTTTGTAGGGATAGTAGCAGGGAACTTTCAGGAAAGTTTGCGTGCAGTAGCACAGAAAAACGGATTTGAAATTACTACGATTACCAAAGAACCAATATATAATTTACTTAATTACTATTCAAATTAATAATAATGACAAAGATTGGAATAAACGGTTTCGGCCGTATCGGCAGATTAGTTTTTAGAGCTGCTTTAAAAAGAGGCTTAGACATCGTTGCTATAAATGATCTGGTTGAGCCGGATTACATGGCTTATATGTTAAAATACGATTCTACTCACGGTCGTTTCGACGGAACGATTGAAGTAGTTGACGGAAACTTAGTTGTCAACGGAAAAACTATCCGTATCACTGCTGAAAGAGATCCTGCAAACTTAAAATGGAACGAAGTTGGTGTTGAAACTGTAATTGAATCAACTGGCTTGTTCTTAACTCAGGCTGATGCAGAAAAACACATCACAGCAGGTGCAAAAAGAGTTGTTCTTTCAGCTCCGGCTAAAGATGATTCTATCCCTACTTACGTAATGGGCGTAAATCATGATAAATTGACAGCAGATCAAACTGTTGTTTCTAACGCTTCTTGTACTACAAACTGTCTTGCTCCTATCGCAAAGGTATTACATGACAACTGGGGTATTGCTGAAGGTCTGATGAGTACTGTACATGCGGTTACTGCTACGCAGAAAACTGTTGATGGACCTTCTCATAAAGACTGGAGAGGTGGCCGTGGTGGTTTCTCTAACATCATCCCTTCTGCAACAGGAGCTGCAAAAGCAGTAACTAAAGTTATTCCTGAATTGAAAGGTAAATTAACTGGTATGGCTTTCCGCGTACCGGTAGCTGATGTTTCAGTAGTAGATTTAACAGTACGTTTAGAAAAACCAGCAACTTATCAGCAAATCAAAGATGCAATGAAAGCTGCATCTGAAGGTGAACTTAAAGGTGTTCTGGGTTACACTGAAGATGAGGTTGTTTCATCTGACTTTATCGGTGACGACCACGCATCTATTTTTGATGCCAATGCAGGTATTGCATTGAATGATAACTTCGTAAAAGTAGTTTCATGGTATGATAACGAATGGGGCTATTCATCAGCTTTAGCAAAATTCGTTGAGTATTACGGAAACTTAAAATAAAGCCCGTTCATACAGGTTTATATTTGGTTAGAAAAGGGATGTTTCCGGATGGAACATCCCTTTCTTTTTAACCGTTTATTTCATTTTAAGCACCATAGCTGCAAGAGGCGCAATATTGATACTTATTGAATACTCCCGCCTGTTAGCTTCGATGTGTTCAGGTTCAAAAATCTTCTTGTTCAGTTTTCCGCTGCCAAAAAACTCCTTATCGTCGCTGTTGAAAATCTCTTTCCATACCGCTTTGATAGGAAGGCCCATGCGGTAATTCTCCCTATATACAGGGGTCATATTTAAGATCACCAGTAACGTGTCGCTGGCCTGATGACCCTTCCGTATATATGCGTATATCGAGTGATTGGCATCATCTGCACTCAGCCATTCAAACCCTTCAGCAGAAAAACTGAAGTTATATAATGCCGGCTCTGTGCGGTAAAGTTTGTTGAGTGATTTTACAAAAGTCTGCATTCCCTTGTGTGAAGCATACTGGAGCAAATCCCAGTCGAGCGAGCGTGTAAAATTCCACTCTCCGTTCTGTGCAAATTCATTTCCCATAAATAACAACTTGGTACCTGGCTGCGTAAACATATAGGCATACAATAACCTGAGATTGGCATGTTTGCGCCATTCGTCACCAGGCATCTTGTAAATCATTGATGATTTGCCGTGCACTACTTCGTCATGCGAAAATGGCAGCATGAATCTTTCTGTGAATGCATAGGTAATGCTGAAAGTAAGCTGATGGTGATTGTACTTTCTTCCCAATGGATCTGTTTTAAAATACTTCAGTGTATCGTTCATCCAGCCCATCATCCATTTCATACCAAATCCAAGACCGCCCTCTGACACAGCACGTGTCACACCAGGATAAGTACTGCTTTCTTCTGCAATGGTTTGTACACCCTCAAAATTGGCATCTATCGACTCATTAAGATCTTTAAGGAACTGAATGGCGCCCAGGTTTTCAGACCCGCCGTATTCATTCGTAGCTGCTTCTCCAAACTTTCTCGAAAAATCAAAGTATAACATTGAAGCAACAGCATCAACCCTAAGTCCATCCGCATGGAAAAGGTCCAGCCAGTACATCGCATTACTGATCAGGAATGACCTGACTTCGTTACGGTCGTAATTAAAAATGTAAGATTTCCAGTCGGGATGAAAACCCTTACGCATATCTGCATGCTCATATAAGTGAGTACCATCAAACTCATAAAGGCCATGGGCATCCCCTGGAAAATGGGAAGGGACCCAATCGAGTATAACAGCAATATTATTTTTATGGAGTTCCTCAACCAGGTACATCAGTTCCTGGGGAGTACCGTGTCTTGAACTTGCCGCAAAATACCCGGTGATCTGATATCCCCACGAAGGAAAATACGGGTATTCCATGATAGGCATCAGTTCTACATGTGTGAAACCCATTTCGAGCACGTAAGGAATCAAGCTATTGGCAATTTCCTTGTAGGTAAGTATCCTGTCTGGTTCTGAGGGATCACGCTGCCACGAACCCAGATGCACTTCATAGACAGACATTGGCTGATTGAGTGCATTCAATTTGGGACGCTTCTTCAGCCATGATTTGTCTTTCCAGGAATAGTCCATATCCCACACAATGGATGCGGTTTGTGGAGGGTGCTCCCATCTCGTAGCAAAAGGATCGCCCTTTTCAATATTCTGTCCGTTAAATCCTTTAATAAAGTACTTGTAAATAGTCCCTTTGCCAGTGGCTGGAATAAAACCCTCCCATATGCCCGATTCATCAAGCCGTTTGTATAACCGGTGCGAAGTTTTATTCCAGTTGTTAAAATCACCCATTACATACAGATCACGGGCATTAGGGGCCCACACTGAGAAATAGGTTCCCTTAACATTATTGAGCTCAATTATATGAGCACCCATTTTCTCATATAAACGGAAATGTTTACCCGAAATGAACAATGCCACATCAAAATCGGTAAGCAAACTGTAGATCCATACAGGTGCATCAGTACGTTCAGCAACTATTTTATTCACAGGTTTTTCCTGTATTCTCTTGGCCATTATTTATAGGTTAATATCTGGTTACCAGTCCTTTTAAAATAACAATTATTCTTTACATACCTGTTATCTGTATTTCGGAGAAATTCTTATTGGATTTAAAGTGTAAAGAATTACGGTCATCTATAGCGTAATCTTTGATTTCCACACCATCAATACTTACCTTTTTTACTCCAAAAGGAATGCCAATAAAATGGTAATTGTACCATTCGTAGTTTGGCGTATATAGTCCTTCAAGCTTTTGCTCGATGATCAGGCTCCTGTCAGTACCTTTCACAATAAACTTCTTCTCAGAATAAATATCCTGCTCATAGGCAAACGTGTCGCCATGGTCTTCGAAAAAGAAAGAGTTCACTTCATAGTTTGAGTAATAAATATTGAGCAAAACTTCGTCGATATTTTTCTCACCTACATATTGCATCACCGGATATTCAGGTATAACGGCCCCCGCCCTGATGAAAATCGGCATACTATCCAAAGGCGCTTCTACAAGGTGTTCATTCTCGCCTGCGAGCAATTCATGTGTCCAGAAATTGTACCACTGTCCCTTTGGCAAATAAACTGTTCTTGAAACGGCATCTTTCTCCAGTATGGGGCACACCAGGATCTTATCACCATAAGCAAATTCATCCTGTCTGAAATGATTGCCAACGTTTTCCTGTTCCAGCATAACCAGGGGTCTCAAAATAGGAAACCCATAGCGGTGATGCTCCCAGAACACGGAGTAAAAATAAGGCATTAACCGGTACCTGAGTTCAATAAATTTGCGGTTAATACTGGTATAAGGCTCACCAAAACTCCATGGTTCCCTTTCTGCAGTGTCACCAGCAGAATGTGCGCGCATAAACGGAGAAAAGGTACCCAGCTGTATCCAGCGTGTGAAAAGTTCACCATCTGGTTCCCCGCTGAAACCACCAATATCGGTGCCGCAAAATGGCACCCCCGAAACTGACATTCGCTGGCATTGTATATTCCCAATTTTCAAATGCTCCCAGCTCGCCACATTATCACCTGTCCATACACAGCCATACCGTTGCATGCCTGAATATCCTGCGCGTGTAATGGTGAATGGCCTTTTGTTGCGCATCAGTTTTTTTAGTCCGTCATACGTAGATCGGACCATCTGCATCCCATAAACATTATGTGCCTTACGGTGCGACCCTCTGTAACCATCATAGTTATGACGGACATCATTTGGGAAGGTGCCCGAACCAAATACCGCGGGCTCGTTCATATCATTCCATACACCGGCCACTCCCATGTCAACCAGCTCTTTATACAAACCTCCCCACCATTCACGTACAGTAGGATTGGTAAAATCGGGAAACTGACACCTTCCAGGCCATACATGGCCTTCCATAAAATAATCGTCGCTCCTCCGGCAGAAATAGTTATTTTCCTTACCTTCTTTAAACACCCAATAATTGTCATCCACCTTGATTCCAGGATCGATCATCACAACCGTTTTGAAGCCATCATTTGCCAGCTCCTTGATCATTTTCCGGGGATCTGGAAAGTGCTTTTTGTTCCAGGTGAAACACCTGTACCCATCCATATAATCAATATCGAAGTATATTGCATCACAGGGAATATCCCTCGAACGAAAACCTTCGGCTATTTCCTTAACCTTTGTTTCAGGGTAATAGCTCCAGCGGCACTGATGGTATCCAAGTGCCCATTTCGGTGGCATCGGATGTGTTCCTGTCAGCGTCTGATACCGTTTAACCACGTCCATCATGTGCGGCCCGTGGATATAATAATATTGTAGTTCTCCTCCGTCTGCCCAGAAACTGGTTTTTTCATTGTCTTCACGTCCAAAATCAAAATAAGAACGGAAGGTATTATCGAAAAATATACCGTAGGCCGACTGCTGATGAACTCCTGTATAAAAAGGAATAGTCCTGTATAAAGGGTCCTGGTCCCAGCCAAAAGAATAGGCGTCAGTATTCCAGTTCTGAAAATGCCGGCCGCGCAGGTTCATGTTTCCCGATTTGTCGCCCAGCCCAAAAAAATTCTCTTCGGGAAAACACTTTTTAGTCGCAAAAACATAGTAGCCACCAAACTCGGCGTTTTCTTCCCAATGCATTGGCGAGGCATCTTCACTCATCACCTTCTGGCTGACGTTCTCTGTAAAGGAGACATGAAAATCACTTTTTCTGATTTTACAGGTAATGGTATTCGTTGCAATATGATAGGATTCTTCGAGTTCTGTCATGTTGAAAGTACTCACTTTCTGATCTACCACAGGAACCGCGTAGGAGAAATCACCAAGAAAAACTCCATGAGGCGCCAGTCTAACCCTTATAATTTCATCACTTACCACCCTCACTTCTACAGAGGCCTCACCATCAGAAAAGAAAAACCGGTTACCTTCTTTACGAACACTCTGTACCTGAGTAAGATATTTTTTTACAATAGGTTTGAGGTCCAGTACCGGATTATTCAAATGCTGTATAGTTTCTTCAACTATCTCCTTAATGTTTTCGTTGTTCTTTATTTCGTTTCCACGTTCTTCCGATTCTTCCATAAAAAGGGTTTCTGTTACATCAATATATAATAATAGTGCCTTTTTGGCCAAGCTAAAGTGTTAATTATTCTATCAAAAGACAAGGTTTATAAAGATTATAATTGCTCCGATCCAGGTATACACGGATAATAAAAAAGAAATTATTTGAATATACCTAATTGTAAGTATTGTGGATGGAACCCAGTCCAAATATCTTTGGCGGCAGATAATACATTTATAGTTCTGATACCCTCTCAATGAAACAAAAATTAATATTCCTGGCGGTTGTACTTTTGTCGTTCAATTCCAGGCTAAGCGCGCAGCGATCGGCATTCCGGACCGGCTACCTACGAATTGGTATCAATACATTGGGCGACGACCTCAACTTCAACCTGACGCCCAAACAGAATATTTTTGATGGCAGGTATGGGGCTGGAACAGGTTATGTCTTTGAGGCAGGACGTTTGTTTTATTTTAAGAAAAGATCCGCTGAACCAACTCTGATCAATTTTGGGCTCGACTGGACCTACTTTTCTCTTAACTACAACAAAATGGATAAATGGAATGAGTATGCCAGATCAATGGGCGGTTCAGAAGAGAATGTTAGTGGCACAAAGACCGCCGCAGCAATATCTACGAAACTTGGGCCGGTAATTTCACTTAACATTATAGAGAAATTAGTGTTGGACGCCCGTTTTCAGGTTGCCCCCTTATTCCGCTTCTTCGATTTCAACTACGAGCAAAACTACGGACAATCAAACGGCCAGTATTTCACGTTCATAGGAACCGGTGCCGCTAATGATGAAGACTTCGATGGCGAATCGGTTAAGAACAGAATATCTTTTGGGGTAGCTACTTCCTTCGGAATCACGATCCGTCGTAAAGCATTTGGTCTTGCAATTGATTATATTTCAGGTAAAGTAAACAATTATTACGAAGCCTCTGAAGGTGGACTTAGCACCACTTCTGGAAAAGAAAAAATTCCCGCACACAACCTCCAGCTAAAACTAAGTTTAACGCTGTAAAGCGAAAAAAGCCCCCGCATAGTATCAATAACAGCTTTTTAATTAATGCCTCAAACCGTCTTGGTCGCCAGTCAGGGTTTTTGTCCACCCTGAACCGGCGCCAGGATTACTGATTGTAAATCCGCCATGGAGCTCCCAAAAATTAAACTGCATTAAAGGGTAATCTGCTTAGTTTTCCCTAAATTGCCTTACTCTGATATCCATTACAGATATAGGACTAAACCCAACTGAGAACCAAGAGCATATGAGGAATAAATTGAAGGCACTAATTTGCGTCATTATACCTGTTGTGATGGCATTCGTCCTGAACACCAAATTTGGCAACCTTCCCCCGTTATTGAAATTCCTTAATCCCTTTACAGGATTCTGGCAGAATGCTGAGCAACTAAGCCTTCCAAAAAGCAGCCAGATTAAACTGACCGGCACCAAAGAAACGGTGGAGGTAATTTATGATGACAGGATGATCCCCCACATATTTGCCAAAAATGACCATGATGTTTATTATACACAGGGTTATGTAACAGCCATGCACCGCCTTTGGCAAATGGACTTTCAAACCCGTTTTGCAGCTGGTCGCATTTCTGAAGTAGTTGGTGCCAAAGCGATTGAACTGGACAGGTACCAGCGCCGCATGGGTATGGTTTATGGCGCAGAGAATTCGCTGAAAGGAATGATGGCGGATCCTAAATCGAAAGAGATGATCAATGCCTATACTGATGGTATCAACGCCTATATTCATTCGCTTTCTAAAGCACAGCTACCACTTGAATATAAACTGCTTGACTTTAGTCCTGAAGACTGGACGCCGCTCAAATGCGCTTTATTGCTTAAACAAATGTCCGCCGTTCTTGCAATGGGCTCAACAGAATTTTACATGACTAATATTATGAAAAAATATGGTCCTGAAATTACTGCGGATTTGTTTCCCGATTACCCTTTCAGGGAAGAACCAATCATACCTGCCGGCACCCCATGGAACTTTAAACCCCTGCCTGTTCCGCAACCGCCTGCTCCTTTTACAACAGCAAACACCGGAAAAGTACGTACAAAGGAAACAGAAGAAGGCATCGGAAGTAATAACTGGGCCATTTCCGGTGCAAAAACATTATCAGGATACCCAATTCTTGCCAACGATCCACACCTGAACCTGACACTGCCCTCTATCTGGTACCAGGTACAATTAAATGCACCGGGATTAAATGCTTATGGTGTATCACTTCCGGGCGCACCAGGAATTATTATTGGTTACAACAAAAATATTGCCTGGGGAGTTACCAACGTAGCCGCAGATGTGCTCGACTTTTACCAGATCAAATTTAAAGACAACGCTCATCAGCAATACTGGTACAATAATCAATGGAAAAACACCCATACCCGCTACGAGAAAATTGGTATCAGGGGCGGCAAAAATGAAACAGATACGGTAATATACACACATCATGGCCCGGTAGTGTATTTCCAGAAGCCAAAGAAACTGGGAATGGCCGATAATGTACCTACAGGTAGTGCGCTCCGCTGGATTGCACATGAGCAATCAAACGAGCTGATGACTTTTTACTACCTCAACCGCGGCAGGAACTATAACGACTACAGAAAAGCCTTAACCTATTACTCTGCACCTGCCCAAAACTTTATTTTCGCTTCATCAGATAACGATATTGCCATTACTGCAAACGGCAAATACCCGTTGAAATACAAAAACCAGGGAAAATTTATCCTGGATGGTACCGATCCTAAAAATGACTGGCAGGGATGGATACCGGCATCACAAAATCCCACGGTGAAAAATCCTGAACGAAATTTTGTCAGTTCGGCCAATCAATCCTCAACCGATAAAACGTACCCCTATTACATTAACTGGGAATTTGGTTCGTATGACCGCGGAAAAAGGATCAATGACAAGTTGAAAAGCATGGATAAAGCTACTGCAGACAGCATCAGGATGATGCAAACTGACAGTTACAGCATATTTGCACAAGACCTGCTGCCAACTTTACTAACTAAGGTGAGCCCCGCACAATTAAACGCTACCCAAAAGGAAGCCTTCGGTATTACCGCCAAATGGAATAAATACTACAGCGCCGATGCAATAGGCGCAAGTATTTTTGACCTATGGACTAAACGCCTGTTCTTTGATATCTGGAATGATGAATTTACCATCGCCAATATCCCGATGCGCTATCCATCCAGCGACAGGACTGTTCAGCTGATTCTTAATGATCCCGGCGCAAAATGGTTCGACAACGTAAATACACCACAAAAGGAAACACTGGATGATTTAGTTAACGAATCGCTTAAATACGCATGCGATAGCCTGGAGAGAAAGTTCGGGCCAATTGGAAGAAGATGGAGATGGGCCAATTTAAAACGTACACATATTCCCCACCTTGCAAACATCCCCGGGTTTGGATCAGAAACACTTATGATTGGCGGTGCAAAGGGCACCATCAATGCCCTGAGTGAAATTAATGGGCCCTCGTGGAGAATGGTTGTTGAACTTGGGAAAACCCCAAAAGGTCATGGTGTATATCCCGGCGGACAGTCCGGAAATCCTGGAAGTCCGTTTTATGATAATATGATCAAAACCTGGGCCGATGGCCGGTTATATGACCTTTACTTTTTATCATCTGCTGATGATAACAGCGGCAAAACTATCTCACACCTCACCATTTCAAAAAAATAACCCATGGTCTTTATTGTTATTCTGATCGCGTCTTTCCTGCTCCAATTGGTTTTACCCTGGTGGGTAATTATCATTATCTCATTTGCTACCTGCGGGATAATTGGCAAAACAGGTAAGGTTGCGTTTTGGCATCCATTTCTTGCCATTACCACATTATGGACTATCATGTCGCTCTTTAAAAGCCTGCCTAACCAAAATTTGCTGGCCGCCCGGGTTGCAGAAATGGCAGGACTTGATTTTTGGGCCTGGATATTACTGGTATCTGTGTTTTGTGGTGCACTCGCTGCCGCGATCAGTGGTTTTTGCGGCTATCATTTTAGAAAAGCAGTAATCGCCAATAAGTCGAATACCTAAATTTGTTTGTGTATTTTTGCGGTGTGAAAATTTCAATTCCCCAAATCTTTTCTATTACCAGCGAAAAAGAGTTTAACAACGCAGCCTTAACAATATTTAGACATCAGGCCGAAAACTGTCTGCCTTACCAGCAATTTATTGCTAATCTTCATATCAAACCGGAGGCGGTCACTACAGTCGCTGATATTCCTTATCTTCCTATCAGCTTTTTCAAAACCCATCGCATAGTAAGCAATAATCTGGTTGAGGAAATTGTTTTCAGCAGTTCGGGCACAACCGGACAAACGCAAAGCCGTCACTTCGTAACCGACCTTAGAATATACGACCAGAGCTTCAATGCTGCCTTTGAGCATTTTTACGGCAAGGCAAAAGACACCTGTATACTCGCTTTGCTACCTTCCTACCTGGAAAGAGACGGCTCTTCCCTGATTTATATGGTAGACGATCTGCTCAGGCAAAGCCAGCACCCTGATAGTGGATACTTCCTTCATAATCACGATGAACTTTACCATAAATTAACCGCTTTGCGGGACAGCGGGCAGCAGACAATTCTGATTGGGGTTACTTACGCGTTACTTGATTTTTTAGAAAGTTACCAGCTTGACTACCCCGGCCTGATTGTGATGGAAACCGGAGGCATGAAAGGTAAACGGAAAGAAATGGTGAGGGAAGAATTGCATGCCGTACTTAAACAGGGATTTGGTGTAGATGCAATTCATAGCGAATATGGAATGACAGAATTACTCTCCCAGGCCTATTCTGCGGGCGAAGGGATATTTGATTGTCCCAAATGGATGAAGATTGTGTTAAGGGATACCAATGATCCCCTAACACTCCTCAATTCTCATCAGACAGGCGGCATAAATGTAATTGACCTGGCAAATATCAATTCATGCTCCTTTATTGCCACCCAGGACCTGGGGCGTTTACTTCCCGGAGGTTCATTTGAAGTACTCGGACGTTTTGACAACGCCGACATCAGGGGCTGCAACCTCCTGGTGCAATAGTTACTCAGCGATGATCAGGAAGTAATTCTTTTTCCCTTTCTGAACAATAATGTATTGATCACTGATCAGGTTGCCGTTAGTATATTGTGCGGTAATGTCCGTAACTTTTTCTTTGTTTATACTTAAGCCGCCACCTTGTATCGTCTTTTTCACTTCTCCCTTTGAGGGGAACGCCGCGGTTTTTTCTGCAAGTAAAGAGGCTACATCAATGCCTGCGGCAAGCTCGTCCCTGCTAATTTTAAACTGTGCCACACCTTCAAAAATCTCCATAACATGGTCATGGCTTAACGTTTCCAGGAAAGACATGGAACCATTGCCAAATAAAAACTCGGATGTTTTCAGCGCTGTTTCCAATGCTGCTTCAGAATGCGTCCTTACAGTAATGTCTGTAGCCAGCGCCCTTTGTAAAATCCTCAGGTGTGGTGCTGCATCATGTTCCTGTTCAAGTTTCTCCAATTCCTCTTTGCCCATCAGGGTAAAAATACGGATCCACATTTTAGCATCAGCGTCTGTTGCATTCAGCCAGAACTGATAAAATTTATATGGTGATGTTTTTTCAGGGTTTAACCAGATTGCACCACTTTCAGTTTTTCCAAACTTGGTACCGTCAGATTTTTTGATCAGCTGTGTGGTCATGCCGTAAGCTGTTCCGGCATCCTTTCTCCTGATCAGTTCTGTTCCGGTAACAATATTGCCCCACTGGTCAGAACCACCCATTTGTATACTGCAATTATGGTTTTTCCATAAATAATAAAAATCGTATCCTTGCACTAACTGGTAACTGAACTCTGTAAAAGACATTCCGGTATCGCCTTCCAAACGTTTTCTTACGCTGTCTTTCGCCATCATGTAATTTACCGTGATATGTTTACCAACATCCCTGATGAAATCCAGAAAACTAAAGTTCTTAAACCAGTCTGCATTATTTACCATTACGGCCCCGTTTCCTTCGTCACTGAAAGTAAGAAACTGTTTCAGCTGCTTTTTTATTCCTTCCAGATTGGCAGCCAGGGTTTCTTCGTTCAGCAGGTTGCGTTCTGCAGATTTTCCCGAAGGGTCTCCTACCATACCGGTAGCCCCGCCAACAAGCGCAAAAGGTTTATGTCCGGCACGCTGAAAATGAATAAGTGTCATAATCTGCGTAAGGTGACCAACATGTAAAGAATCTGCCGTAGGATCAAAGCCAATATATCCCGAGCACATGCCTTCATTTAATTTATCTTCTGCATTGGGCATGATATCATGCAACATGCCTCTCCATCTTAATTCATCAACAAACTTGGTCATTCTTCTATACTTTTCGGCAAAGATAAGAAAAGCCTTGTTTAAAATTTCTACTTTTAAAGCGATGAACTTTCTATCGCATTTTTACTTTGAGCAGCTAAATCCCAACGATTATATCGTAATGGGAGTGTTGTTGCCTGATCTGGTTAAAAACGCGGACAAAAACTGGAACCTTAACCCGCAAAAGGACGAATATCTTTTTAATGACGTTCCTGAATACCGGGCCCTGCTTACCGGGTGGAAAAGGCACCTCGAGGTAGACAGGCTCTTTCATTCTTCTACTTTCTTCAAAGTACAGACAGCCATCTTAAAACAATTGATCCTACCAGCGGTGGAAACAGGCCCTGTAAAGGCGTTTTTCCTCGCCCATATCGGACTGGAGCTTATACTCGACCATCTGTTACTCACACGGCATGAAGTAGATACAGCACATTTGTACGAGCAGTTGAACGCAGCCAATTCCACGCATCTGAAAGGTTTTCTAAAACTTGCCGATTTACCCGATCAGGCGCGTTTTGATAAATTCCTCTACGATTTCATTTCCAGCCGGTACTTGTTTAGCTACGAAAAAATCGAGAATATTACGTACTCGCTCAACAGGATCTGTATGCGGCTTTGGGCAAAGCCATTTACCGAGGAACAGCTGGGTTTACTTACCCTGGGCCTGGAGCAATTCAGGGACCAGTTGCAAAACCAGTTTCTGCCGGTATTCAGGGAAATCGCTTACGCACTGAATAAAATTAAGGAGTAAGCCATTTTTAAAAATAATCAACGCGCCAAATCATGCGATTTATTACCTTCGTCCTATGTCACAACTTTCTATTAAGGACACAATGGATGCAATGGTTAAGGAGCTTAACCAGCACACCTATAATTATTACGTTTTGGCGATGCCTACTATCGCTGATTATGAGTTTGATAAAAAACTGGCAGAACTCAGCCAGCTGGAAAAGGAACATCCTGAATACGCAGACCCCGACTCTCCTACCCTGAAAGTTGGTGGTGATATCACCAAAAATTTTGCTACCGTAAAACATAAATGGCCGATGCTTTCATTAGGTAATACCTATAATGAGCAAGACCTGCGCGATTTTGACGAGCGCGTAAAAAAATCTATTGGCGATAACTTTGAGTATGTATGTGAACTCAAATTCGATGGCCTTTCCATTAGTCTTAGTTACCAGGATAACCAATTGGTGCGGGCGGTAACCCGGGGCGACGGTACAGAGGGAGATGACGTGACCTCAAATGTGAAAACTATAGGAAATATTCCCCATCACCTAAAAAAAGCAGATACCCCAGGCCTCTTTGAAGTCCGTGGTGAAATACTGATGCACAGGGCAGCTTTCGAAAGATTAAACAGGGAACGGGAAGAATTGGGAGAAATTCCCTATGCAAACCCAAGAAACTTTGCTTCGGGAACAGTAAAAATGCAGGACCCAAAAGAAGTGGCTAAAAGGCCACTCGACGCATTTTTCTATTTTTTTAATACCGATAAAGAATTTTTCAAAACACAGTATGAAAGTATCCAGGCATTAGGAAAATGGGGGTTCCACATTTCTGAACACACCAGAATGGCGAGCAATATAGATCAGGTACTTGACTTTATCCACTATTGGGAGCTTGAACGCTTTAAATTAAGCTATGATATTGATGGGATTGTTATCAAAGTAAATAGCTTTAGCCAGCAGCAGGAGCTTGGCTTTACGGCCAAATCCCCGCGATGGGCAATCTCCTACAAATACAAAGCCGCCGAGGTAGAAACTATCCTGGAGCGCGTAAGCTATCAGGTAGGAAGAACCGGTGCAGTTACCCCTGTGGCTAACCTGAAACCTGTATTACTGGCAGGTACAACGGTAAAGCGCGCAACATTACATAATGCCAATGAGATAGAGAGGCTCGACCTTCACGTTGGCGACAGCGTTTTTGTAGAAAAAGGCGGAGAAATAATTCCAAAGATTATTAACGTAAACCTCGATAAAAGAAAATCAGATGCCGAAAGGGTAATTTATCCGGTAACCTGTCCTGAATGCGGAACCACGCTCATCCGTAAAGATGGAGAAGTGGCTTTCTATTGCCCAAATGATGTGGCCTGCCCACCACAAATCGTTGGCAAAATACAGCATTTTATCTCCCGTAAAGCAATGAACATTGACGGCCTGGGAGATGAAACCATCGAAACCTTTTACCAGCGTGGATTAGTTAAACATATTAGCGACCTGTATACACTCAAAGACAGGGCAGATGAACTAAAGAATATTGAGCGGTTTGGCGAACGTTCTATTGAAAACATGCTCAAGGGAATTGAATTGTCCAAACAGATGCCTTTCGAAAAAGTATTATTTGGTTTAGGAATCAGGTATGTAGGTGAAACTGTAGCCAGAAAACTTACGCTCGGCACCAGGAACATCGATAATTTGGCCAACGCCAGCCTCGAACAACTGGTTGCGATTGATGAGATTGGGCAACGTATCGCTGAAAGCATCATCGAATATTTTGGTAACCCTGCGCACACAGATCAAATTAATCTCCTGAAATCCTACGGTTTACAATTTGAAGCGCCGGATACGGTGATAACATTGGAAAGTGACAAATTAACTGGAAAAACATTCGTAATTTCGGGAGTTTTTGAAAACTACAGCAGGGAAGAGCTAAAAGAAATGATAGAAAGCAATGGCGGGAAGATACTGAGTGGTATTTCTGCAAAACTAAATTACCTTCTTGCCGGTGATAACATGGGTCCTTCAAAACTTGAAAAAGCCCAAAAATTGAATGTTCCGCTGATTTCGGCGGAAGACTTATTACAGATGTTGAATAATGACTAAACAAATGAACAAATTTCATGGAACAGGTGTAGCACTGGTTACACCATTTAATACGGATGGATCGGTAGATTTTGATGGTTTGAAAAAACTGATCAATTATCAGATCGACGGAAAAGTAGAATATCTGGTATCATTGGGTACCACTGGAGAGTCATCAACACTGAATAAGGAAGAAAAGAAAAAAGTCTGGGCGTACACAGCAGAAATAAATAATGGCCGTTTACCTCTTATTGCCGGTATAGGTGGCAATGATACAGCAGATGTAATCGCGTCCATTAAAGATTTCGATCATACCGGATATGATGCCATTCTTTCGGCCAGCCCCTATTATAATAAACCTACACAGGAAGGAATATACCAACACTATAAAGCTATCAGTGAATCTACTGATCTGGATATCCTGTTGTACAACGTACCAGGCCGTACAGCCAGTAATGTAAGTGCCGAAACTACCTGCAGACTGGCAGTGGATTGTAAAAATATAATTGGGACCAAAGAGGCTTCCGGTAGCTTTGATCAGTTTAACCAGATCATGAGGGATAAACCTGAAGATTTTCTATTGATTTCAGGCGATGACCCAGTAGCCTTACCAATGATCGCACTCGGTGCAGCAGGAGTAATTTCCGTTGTAGGAAACGCCTTGCCTTTTGAATTATCAGAAATGATCAGGCTGTGCCTTAAAGGTGATTTTAAAGCGGCGCAACCCCTGCACCTGCAATTGATAGAGTTCACACGTCTGATGTTTCATGAGGGGAACCCTGCAGGCGTAAAAGCGGCCTTAAAGCATTTTGATGTTTGTGGCGACCAGGTGCGTTTACCACTTGTGCCTGGCTCGGCAGCCTTAACAGCCGATATCCTGACCCAGATCCAAAAAATCCGGTCTTAAAAAGACAGCGCCCTGTCATAGCCGGGGCGCTGTAATAATTCACAATCAGCTGGTCAGGCTTCTTTGTTTTTCGTTTCCTGCACCTCAGTCCTGATAGCCTGCGCTAAATTTTTGAGGTCCTGCATTCCCTTGCGGACACGTGTTCCTGCCGCATTGTTCGCCTTGTTGTAAAACTTATCCGCATCAGCTTCTAATGAGTCGACAAGCTTTTTTAGTTCATCAAATTTTTTCATTCTGGTTTTTTTTTGGTTGATTTTATAGGTTTAATAAATACTCTATTACTAATGTAAGTGGATTATTCTAATTAATGAAAATTTTACATAAGAAATAAAAACGGTAAAACCTTGTTTTTTTCCACAAAAAGACTGGTTATTCACAAATCAGGCCATTAAAACGAATTAACAGCCTGAAAATAAGTGCAGTAAAAAAATATCATAAATAAAAAAAGCCATCTAATTTGTTTAGATGGCTCCAATATATAGGTTGTAAAACTATTGGGGAATGAATTTATTCTCGTTATAATAGCCACTATTCAATTTATCCGCAATTTCGCTAAAGGCCTCCAATGTGCGTTCAACATCTTCAATTGTATGCATAGCAGTCGGGATAAGGCGAAGTTCAATTAAGCCTTTTGGAATAACAGGATACACTACGATTGAACAGAAAATCCCGTAATTTTCCCTGAGGTCCATTGTCAGTGCAGTCGCCTGCAGTAACTCACCCTTCAAAAATACCGGAGTAACCATCGTATTGGTAATCCCAAGGTCAAATCCACGGTCCCTTAAACCCTGTTGTAATGAGGTAGCAATATGCCATAGTTTTTCTCTCAGCTCAGGATTGTTTTTAAGCAACTCCAGGCGCTTTAGCAACCCAATAACCATAGGCATAGGCAAAGCCTTTGCAAAGGTCTGTGAACGCATATTATAGCGGAAAAAATTAGTCATTTCTTCTGTCGATGCAACAAATGCACCTATGCCGGCCATAGATTTGGCAAAAGTGGCAAAATAAATATCTACACCATCAATGCTACCTTGCTCTTCGTGCGTTCCTGCACCTGTTGGCCCCATAGTACCAAATCCGTGCGCATCATCGATCAGCAGGCGGAAGTTAAATTCCTTTTTCAAGTCAATAATCTCTTTGATCTTGCCCTGTGCACCTGACATTCCAAAAACACCTTCGGTAATTACCAGTATTCCGCCTCCGGTCTGTTCTACAAGTTTAGTAGCCCTTTCCAGTTGCTTCCGCGCACTCTCTATATCATTGTGTTTATAAACAAAACGTTTACCTAAATGCAGGCGCAAACCATCAATAATACAGGCATGCGATTCACCATCATATACAATTACATCATTCCTGTCTACCAGGCAATCAATAATTGATACCATTCCCTGATAACCAAAATTTAATAAAAAGGCATCAGGCTTGCCAACAAATGCTGCCAGTTCACTTTCCAGCTGCTCATGGTATTTAGAATTACCAGACATCATTCTGGCTCCCATTGGATAGGCCATACCAAATTCTGCCGCACCCTGCTGATCAGCTTCTCTCACTTCAGGATGATTAGCTAATCCAAGATAATTATTTAAACTCCAAACCAAATGTTCTTTACCCCGAAAATTCATATGCGGAGCAATTTCGCCTTCTAATTTTGGAAAGGAAAAATATCCGTGTGACCACTTTTGGTGTTGCCCAAGAGGGCCCATATGCTTTGCTATCTTTTCAAAAATATCCAATGTATTGTATTTAAGTTATCTTATTTTTTGTGCAAATTTAAGCTTTCTACGGCTGATAAACAAGGTAGATCATTTCGCAAAAAAAGCCCTAGCAAAGATTTGCTAAGGCTTTTATAAATATTATTGCAATGATTAGTCAACATTATCGTGTAAAAACGAATTATTTGGCCTGATCTCAGTGCCTCCGTCTTCGTCATTACTTAAAGTAAACCTTGATACCTGCGACTCTGATGAATGCTGAACCTGTTGCAACTGCATTTGCTTACGTTTGTAGGCCGGCTCATTTTCAAGTTCCTGCAAACCATTAGTTGTCCGCAGTTTCATACTCAGGTCTTTTAACCTCATTATTCTCTCCTTAGATTTCTTCAACTGATCTTCAATTGATTCATCATTTTTATCATCGTCAAGTCCCGGTTCAGCAACCTCTTCCTGATATTGCGGGGCTACCGGCTCAACATAACCTGATTTAGGTGTTTCGAAAACGAAATCAGTTTCGGACACTTTCAGTTCAAAATCACTTCCAGCCTCCTGTTTGTTTTCTGCCGATGGGCTTTCCTCTTCAACCAGCGTATGTCTGATGAAACCATTATCAGTCTCTTCAGGTTTTCTGTTTTTAGAATTGTACATGTCACCGAAAAGATCTGATTGTTTAATATCATCTCTCAGTTTCATAGTCGGCTCATTTGTAAGGACCGGTGTTTTCGGTTCAATGAACGAGTTAACGGGCTCTAACGGTTTTACCAAAGGTGCCTCTTCAGGCGTAAGTAAAGAGATTTTCTTGATGCTCTTTTTCTCCTGTGCACGTTGCTCTGTAGTCTGGAAACCGGTAGCAATAATTGTCACAGACAATTTATCCCCAAGATTTTCGTCAATACAGTTACCCCAGATCAGGTCGGCAGACAAACCAGCTTTATCCTGAATATAGTCAGTAATAATTGCTACCTCATCCATCGTCACTTCACGCAGGCCAGAACTAATGTTCAGCAGGATGTACCTTGCACCTTCAATTTCATTGTCTTTCAACAATGGAGAAGCTAATGCACCTTCAACGGCCATCAGTGCACGGTTTTCACCTTCACAGGCAAAACTACCCATGATAGACACACCGCTGTCCTTCATTACCGTACGCACATCCTTAAAATCCACGTTGATATAACCAGGTACAGTGATAATCTCTGCGATACCCTTCGCTGCTGTCGTTAAAATATCGTCGGCCTGTGCAAAAGCACTTCCCAGTGTAAGGTTTCCGAAAATTTCACGCAGCCTGTCGTTAGAGATTACAAGGTAAGAATCCACGTATTTTTTTAACTCATCCAAACCGTCTTCTGCCTGCATTTTCCGCCGTTTCCCTTCAAAAGAGAAAGGTGTGGTAATGATCGCAACAGTTAAAATATCCAGTTCCTTTGCCGCCTGGGCGATTATAGGACTGGCACCCGTACCTGTTCCACCACCCATCCCTGCAGTGATAAACAACATTTTGGTAGTACTGCCCAACATGCTTTTGATATCGTCTATATTTTCAATAGCCGAATTTTTCCCAACTTCAGGAATCGAGCCTGCACCCATTCCTTCGGTTAAACTTGCACCTAGCTGTACTTTATTCGGTATAGGACTAAACTCCAATGCCTGCGCATCAGTGTTACAGATTATAAAGTCCACACCTGCAATTCCCTGACGGTACATATGGTTAACCGCATTACCACCACCGCCACCAACACCAATTACCTTGATGATTGATGACTTATCTTTTAACATTTCAAAATACATATATTTATGAATCAGTTACTTAAAAATTGGTTCTACCTGTTCATCTCTCCTTGTAATATTAACACTTTTTCCACACTACTTTTCCACATCTGTTTATAATGTGGAAAACTAATGTTTTGTGGAAAATATTACGGTTTTATATAATCTTCATCACTTACGTTCATATCGTCCTTGATAAAGTCTTTGGTTTTAGCCAGCAACTTATCAAACAACCCACCACCGCTGCGTTTCACTTTATCCTTGGCAGCAACCGGTTTCTCTACGTAAACACCTGGCTGTTTCAGTTCCTCAATCAGCTCTTCTCCTTTCTGGATCCCCTTAATCAACAGTCCAACACTTGTTGCATACATCGGGCTTTTTAAATCGTCATACACCGTTTTCGGCATATCTTCATATTTAGACAAATGCTCGTTAGGATAGCCAACACGGCAATCTAACCCTGTCACATACTCTACAAGTTGCGCCAGATGCTTTAATAACGCTCCACCACCTGTAATTACTACACCGCCGATGAGTTTTTTCTCATAACCAGACGATTTGATTTCATAATAAACGTGCTCGATGATCTCTTCCATACGTGCCTGGATCACATAGGCAAGGTTTTTCACTGAAATTTCTTTCGGCTCCCTGCCCCTTAAACCTGGTACGCATATAATCTCATTTTCCTTATTTTCCTCGGCTAAGGCAGATCCGAAACGCGTTTTCAGAAGCTCGGCCTGGTTTCTCATCACAGAACAACCTTCACGAATGTCCTCTGTAACACTATTTCCCCCAAAAGGAATAACTGCCGTATGACGGATAATCCCTTCGTGAAAAATAGCTATATCTGTTGTACCACCTCCTATATCCACAAGGGCAATTCCTGCTTCTTTTTCTTCTTCGCTCAATACAGATTCAGATGAGGCCAATGGCTCCAATATCAATTCCTGAGTTTGTAAGCCGGCATTACTTACGCATCTCATGATATTTTTCACCGCAGTAACCTGTCCTGATATAATATGGAAATTAGCTTCCAAACGTACTCCGGCCATTCCGATAGGGTCTTTAACGCCTGGCTCATTGTCAACAGTAAATTCCTGTGGCAGTACATGGATGATCTCTTCTCCCGGGGGCATAACCAGTTTGAACATATCATCTATTAACTTGTCAAGGTCTTTTTTACTGATTTCATTTGTCAGTTCTCTTCTTGTCAGGATTCCACGGTGCTGCAAACTTTTGATATGCTGACCTGCAATACCAACATTTACTACACGTACTTCCACATTGGACTGGCCGCTCGCTAATTCAACAGCCTGTGAAATACCCTGTACAGTTTTCTGAATATTAGAAACAACCCCACGGGTAACACCCGCAGATTCCGCTTTACCAATACCCAAAACCTCAATTTTTCCATGCTGTGTTCTGCGACCAACTATCACACAGATTTTAGTAGTACCGATATCTAACCCCACTACGATTGGAGATTGAACGGTAGTTTTTTCTTTGCCCATAACTATATCTATTTGTCGAATTATATACTATTTGTTTTTCTTGGTATCTTTAATATCATGCGGCTTAGCTACGGTTGCCGCCGGTTTTATCCATCTGATTTCAGGCATGGAAGCTTTTTTCACCACTTTCGCAACTGGCTTAACCGTTTTCTTTTCTTCTGTCTTTTTTGTTACCGCTGGCTTTTCCGTTTTCTTCACTTCTGTTTTTACCACAGTTGTAGCTTTAATGTCCTTCGGTTTTTCAGCGGTTTTTACAACAGTTGTTTTAGTTTCTTTTATTATTTTCTTCCCGGTTGGTTTTACCGCCGTTTTAACAGCAGGCTGAACAGGCTTTCTAACAGCTGGTGCCACAGTCTTATTAACAGCCGGTGCCACAGTCTTTTTAACAGCTGGCGCCACAACTTTTTTAACAACAGGTGCGCGCACAACGGGCACTACCGGGGGACTGATTTTCTTCTCCGGCGCGGCCACATAATTTTCTTCTTCTGGATTATTTTTAAGCGCAGAGGCAATCTCTGCTTTTACTAAAGAGTCCATCACCTTTCTGGCTGTAACCGGCGTTGGTCTCACTGCTGTTGAGTATCCAAAAGCGGTATGCAGGGAATCGGGTTTGTTTCTTTCACAAACAATCTGGTTTGAATATTTTACACTAATAGTTTTGTACGTATCCCATCCCACCTGTGGCATGGCTTTTTTATAAAACGCAAGCAAATTTGTCATTTTCGTTTCAAGAGAATCTGCAGTACCTAAAATGATACGTTGGTTTCCTACCCTTGGCACTAGTTCAATATCATCTTTATCATCAACAAAAATTTGTTCAATCTGTGCATCCCAAAGCGTATCTTTTTTCAAAAATAATGCCGTTTTGTACAGGTCCGATGCCATCTTCGTAATCAGCGTATCCACCTTGCCACTAAAGTGCTCCAGAATGTGCCCGTTTGCCACTACAACATTAGCTGTAAAGTTTGGCGAAACAGGCATTTTAAGCCCATTTCTATCAATATAATAATCCTGCCCGCCAGCATTAATAACCCTCAGAAGTGGTTGACGCTGACTGATTTCTATATGGATTACCCCATCCATATCTGCATACACCTTAGATAAGGCAATGTAAGGGTTCGACTTAATTTTCTCTTCTATGGCATGCAGGTTTATACCTTCCAGGCTACGGCCAATTAAACGGCCCTGGCTTTGTTTTAATATTGCATCTATTTCTTCCCTTTCAATAAAATTATCGGCACCAGGAATAAGGATCTTAATATTGGTACAGGTCACTGTATGTTTTTTTACCTCAACAAAGCTCATTAAGGTCACTATTCCGCCCAGGCTAATCAGCCAGGCAAAACATTTAAAAACATATTTCCAATTGATCCTCTTAAGCATTAGTTAAAATATTTTTTAACGGTTGAATCAACGTATCAATATCCCCGGCGCCAACTGTAACCAGCAGTTCAGGAGCCTCAAATTTTACTCGTTCCAGTACCTCTTCTTTCGTACAAACCGCACTTCCCGCCAGGTTGATTTTACCCAGCAGCCATGCAGAAGTTACGCCCTCCATTGGTAGTTCCCGTGCCGGATAAATATCCAGTAAAAGCAACTCATCAACAGTGCTTAAGACACTTGCAAAATCATCTGCAAAATCTTTGGTCCGGCTAAACAAATGCGGCTGAAAAACAACTGTCAGCTTTTTGCCCGGGTACAATTGTCTCACCGCATGAAAACATGCCTTGAGCTCTTCCGGATGATGTGCATAATCGTCTATATAAATGTGCTTTTCTTCTCTTACAATATATTCAAAACGTCTTTTTACTCCTTTAAAAGTTGCAATTGCAGCCTTTACCTTCTCCGGCGATATACCCAATTTAAGTGCAGTAGCAATAGCAACTGTGGTATTTTCCACATTGTGTTTTCCGGGCAGCATCAGTTTAATATTGCTTATGTTTACTGTATCATTGGAATAGTCGAATACAAAATCACCATTTTCCACCCTGATGTCCGAGGCCACGTGTACAGCTCCCGCTTCAGTACCATAAGTGATACCCGCAGGTACAGGGAGCCCTTGTTTCACAAACAGGGTTCCACCTGGTTTGAGTTGTCCCGCAAACAAAAAGAACGACTCATGCAGTTGCGCAGCGTCGCCATAAATATCCAGGTGATCTGCATCCATTGAGGTGATCACAGCGATGTCCGGATGAAGCGTCAAAAAAGAACGGTCATACTCATCAGCCTCCACTACAACCACATCATTATCTCCAATCAGGAAGTTGCTGCCATAATTTGTAGCTATACCGCCCAAAAATGCAGTACAACCAAAACCTGTATCCGTAAGTATGTGTGCAATAACAGAAGAAGTGGTAGTTTTACCGTGAGTCCCCGCTACCGCAATACAAAACTGCCCTTTGCTGATAATACCTAGCACTTGTGAGCGCTTTTGAAGATCAAACCCTTTATCCCTGAAATAATTCAGCAATACCGAATCTTTTGGAATAGCGGGAGTATAAACAACCAGCGTTTCTTCATCTTTTTCAAGGTATTCCGGCAGCAAGGCGTTTAGTTCATCTTTGTAGGTAATCAAAATGCCTTCAGCTTCAAGCGCGGCTGTTAAAATTGTACGGGTTTTATCATACCCGCTCACCTGACATCCGCGTTTTTTGAAATACCGGGCAAGCGCACTCATTCCGATGCCGCCGACACCCACAAAATAAACACGTTTGATCAGTTCCAGTTCCATTCTTAGATTCCTCCTTTTCCCGCCAGTTTAAATACCTCTGCGGCAATAATATTATCGGCATCTCTCAACGCCATTTTGCCTATATTCTCTCCCAGCAACTCACAACGTTCTTCATTGCTCAGCAAATCCAACGCCTCTTTCACCAGTGTATCCTCCGCTGAGCGGTCGTTTATCAGCATTGCTGCATTATTTTTTACTAACGCCATAGCGTTTTTTGTCTGATGGTCTTCAGCTACATTTGGTGAAGGCACCAGTATCACCGGTTTTCCAATCAGGCAAAGCTCAGCAATTGTACCGGCTCCAGCTCTTGAGATAATCACATCCGCCGCCGCATAGGCAAGGTCCATCTGGTTTAAAAATTCAAGCACCCTGATGTTTGGATGGAAATTTGGCCCGATCCTTTCCATGATGCCTGCATAATAAAATTTACCAGTCTGCCATATCAGCTGCACATCCTGATCAATAAAATCCTGTAAGTGCTTCTCAATACTTTTATTCAACGTCCCGGCCCCCAAACTGCCGCCTGTTACCAGTACAGTTTTTTTCAATGGGTCCAGTTTCAGCAACTCAGCCCCATGAAAATGTTTGTTAAATATATCTACCACGTCCTTACGTACAGGATTACCGGTTTTCATAATTTTTTCAGCCGGAAAAAATTGCTCCATACCATCAAAAGCCACGCAAACCTTTGCGGCATTCTTACCCAATCTTTTATTAGTAATACCTGCATAAGAGTTTTGCTCCTGTATCAGGTAGGGTACATTTTTCCATGAGGCTGCAAACAATACAGGTCCTGATGCATAACCACCAACACCAACAGCCACATCTGGTCTGAAATCAGAAATGAGCTTAAGCGCTTTCTGCATGCTGTCAACCAGTTTAAAAGGCAGGGCAAGGTTTTTTAAAATCGAACCGCGTTGTATTCCGCTGATATTTAGCCCCACAATCTTATAGCCGGCAGCCGGAACCTTTTCCATTTCCATCCTGCCAATAGCACCAACAAAAAGTATTTCGCAGCCAGGTTCCACCCGCCTAAGCGCATTCGCTATGGCAATGGCAGGAAAAATATGCCCTCCCGTACCGCCTCCTGAAATAATTACTCTCGTTGCTCTCATTCTTTATCTTTTATGCAATTGCAGGCAATTCACCCACAATCACTTTATTATTCATTTTCTCAGGTTTTTCACCGCTCTCACTAAGAGGTTTCTTCCCATTCTCTTCAACATCACGGCTCACGCTCAGGATAATTCCAAATGCAATACTCGTAAAGAGCATAGATGTCCCCCCCATGCTTACCAGCGGAAGCGGTACACCAGTTACCGGACCTAAGCCTACAGCTACGGCCATATTTGCAAATGCCTGTATAGTGAGGCTGAAACTTAACCCGGCTGCCAGCAATGCGCCAAAGGCCTTGGGACTTTGCGTTACGATCCTCACACAGCGGTACAATAGTACCAGGTACAATACAATAATAATCAGGGCTCCAAACAATCCATACTCTTCCACGATGATCGCGAAAATAAAATCCGAGTAAGGATGGGGCAGAAAATTCCGCTGCGTGCTATTCCCAGGACCTTTACCAAAAAAACCACCCGTTGCCAGGGCAATCTTTGACTGGTCTGCCTGAAAAGTTTTATCGGAATGCTGTAGTTCAGGATGTATAAACGAGTTGATACGCGATTTATAGGTTTCCCTCCTTGGACCAAGGAAAAACACAAACATCAGCAATACAAAACCACCTGCACATACAAACATAATCTGTTTAATACTGATCCTGCCAATAATCAACAGCAGGATACTTACGCCGAATAGCATCAGCGCAGTGGATAAATTTGCCAGTGCAATTAATACAAACACCAAACAAACAGAACCCATGATAGGAATAAACGATGTTTTTACATCCTTAATATTTTCCTGCTTTTTGGTCAGCATCCTTGCTAAAAAAGTAATCAGTGCCAATTTTGCCAAATCTGATGTCTGGAAAGTCAGCCCGATAAAAGGAATTTTTACCCACCTTGATGCATCGTTTAAACTCGCACCAAAAATCAAAGTATAAAACAACAGCGGAATAGTTACGATCATCAGGATTTTGGATATCCCGGCATAATATTTATAATCCAGCAAATGTGCAATATAGATCATTCCAATCCCCATAATTACAAAAATCAGGTGTTTGGTCAGCAATAGTTTTTCCACAGTCTTGCCCTGTTTAAATGCCAGTGTACCCGTAGCACTATAAACCGCAAGAATGGAAATCATAGACAGCAGAATGATGATCAGCCATATCCAGCGATCACCCTTCGTTTTCTCTAAAAGCACTTGGATTGCACTCATCTTTATAATTCTTTTACAGCCATTTTAAACTGGTTACCACGGTCTTCATAATTCTTAAATAAATCAAAGCTGGCACAGGCAGGAGACAATAGTACAGTATTGCCTTTCGTTGCCAGGTGATAGGCAACCTGTACAGCTTCGTGTGCAGAGAATGTGTTTACAATAATCTCCACATCATTTTCAAAAGCTTCGTGGATACGTTTGTTGTTTTTTCCCAGACACACAATAGCCTTCACCTTTTGCTTCACCAGGTCTTTCAGCATATCATAGTCGTTGCCTTTATCCACACCGCCCATGATCAGGATCACTTCAGGATTTACACTTTCCAGCGCATACCATGTAGAGTTCACATTTGTAGCTTTTGAATCATTGATATAATCCACGCCCGAGATCTTAGCTACATGCTCAAGACGGTGTTCAATATTTTTGATATCACCCATACTTTCACGGATCACCACGTTACGGATGTCGAGAACTTTTGCGACTATGCCCGAAGCCATAGAGTTGTATATATTATGCTTGCCCTGTAGGGCTAACTCTGAAATTGACATGGTGAGTTGATCTATTGGGTTAATATTGATATGTATATCGTTACCTTCCAGGTACGCACCCTCCTCTACCTTTTTACGGATAGAAAATGGAAACCTTTTGGAACCTACTTTCGCGCCTTTCAGCGCCTTTATCGTTTCTTCGTCATCAGCACAGTAGATAAAATAATCTGCTGCAGTCTGGTTTTGTGTAATGCGCATTTTTGATGCGGCGTAATTGGCCATTTTATAGTCATACCGGTCCAGATGGTCGGGCGTGATATTGAGCAGGATAGCGATGTCTGCCTTAAACTCATGCATATCGTCGAGCATAAAACTCGAAATTTCCAGCACATACCAGTCAAACTGTTCAGTGGCAACCTGTGCCGCGAAACTATGTCCAATGTTTCCTGCAAGGCCCACATTTAATCCTGCTTTTTTCAGAATATGATAGGTGAGCATTGTAGTTGTGGTTTTTCCGTTTGAACCTGTGATACAAATAGTTTTAGCTGTCGTATACCGTTTGGCAAATTCAATTTCCGAAATCACCGGAATATTTTTTTTCTTCAGCTCCTTAATTATAGCAACCGTATCCGCTATACCCGGGCTTTTAATCACCTCGTGGGCATTTAGTATCAGGGCTTCCGTGTGCTGTTTCTCTTCAAATTCAATTTTCAGGTCTATCAGGGTTTGCTTATAACGCTCGGCAATAGCGCCAAAATCAGAAACGAAAACATCAAAGCCTTGCTTCTGTGCCAGCATTGCTGCACCTATTCCGCTTTCCCCGGCCCCTAGTATAACTATTCTCTGCTTCTCCATTATCTTACTTTTAAGGTGATGATGGTGATGATGGCCAATAATATACTGATGATCCAGAAGCGTGTTACAATTTTTGCTTCATGGTATCCTTTTTTCTGATAGTGGTGATGCAAAGGAGACATCAGGAATACCCTTCTCCCCTCTCCAAACCGTTTCTTGGTATATTTAAAGAAAGATACCTGGATCATTACCGAGAGTAATTCAACAACAAATACCCCGCATAAAACCGGGATCAGAAATTCCTTCCTGATCATGATCGCAAAAGCAGCAATTATCCCGCCTATCGCAAGACTTCCTGTATCTCCCATAAATACCTGCGCAGGGTATGAATTGTACCATAAAAATCCAACACAAGCCCCCACAAAGGCGCCCGCAAAAATCATCAGTTCACCCGAATTTGGTATGTATAGTATATTCAGGTAGTCGGCCATCATGGTGTTACCAGACACATAGGCCAATAGCCCAAGTGTAATACCGATAATTGCCGACGTGCCCGTCGCCAGCCCGTCAATCCCATCAGTAATGTTCGCCCCATTTGAAACTGCAGTGATGATAAACGCAACAAAACAGATAAAAATTATAAAAGCGTATTTCTCAGATCCTGGAATAAAATTCAGCACTTTGGCGTAGTCCAGTTCGTGGTTTTTATAAAAAGGATAATTGGTAATAGTAGATTTTACATCCTGTGTATAATAAAATTTATCGCCCTTTTGTCTGAGCACCATTGGCGCATTACTTTTACTTGCAACAGTATCATCCACTGTTTTCCGTACCACGATATTCGGATTGAAATACATAGTCCAGCCAATAATCAATGCCAGTCCTACCTGACCAACAACTTTAAACTTACCTGCCAGTCCTTCTTTATTCTTCTTGAATACTTTAATATAATCATCTACAAAACCAACGGTTCCCATCCAGATTGTGGTCACAATCATCAGTAAAACATATACATTGGTAAGATTGGCCAGCAAAATAGTCGGTACCAAAATACCTGCGAGAATGATCAGCCCACCCATGGTTGGTGTACCTTGTTTCTGCATTTGTCCTTCCAGTCCCAAATTCCTTACCGTTTCTCCAACCTGCATTTTGTGCAGGTAATTGATCAACCTTCTGCCATACACAGTAGTAATAATCAGCGAGATAATTATAGCAAGCGAAGTCCTAAAAGTAATATACTGGAACAACCTAAGTCCAGGAAACTGATAGTGCTCGTTTAAATATTCAAATAGATGGTATAACATCAGCTGATTAAGTTTAGTTGTTCTGTTAATACTTCTTTATCATCAAAATGATGCCTTACCCCATTGATCTCCTGATACTTTTCATGCCCTTTACCGGCAATCAGAATAATATCTCCCGGTCTTGCCAAATGACAGGCGGTTTTTATTGCTTCCCTGCGGTCGGCAATAGTTAATGTCTTACGTTTGTTGGTTGGCGATACACCAGCTTCCATTTCTTCCAGGATTTTAAGCGGATCTTCCGTCCTCGGATTATCCGAGGTAAGGATCACCTTATCGCTCCAGTCGCAGGCTACCTGCGCCATTATCGGCCTTTTAGTTTTGTCCCTGTCACCACCACATCCAATTACAGTGATCACTTGTTCAGTACCTTTCCTGATGTCGTGAATTGTACTTAGTACATTTTGTACGGCATCCGGTGTATGCGCATAATCCACAATACCAATGATCTGTTTCGCGTTGCTTACATAGTCAAACCTGCCTTCAGCACCACTGAGGTTACTCAGAATGGTAAGGACCGCAAGTTTCTCCTGATCAAGCAGTAGCGCTGTACCATATGCCGCAAGTAAATTATATGCATTAAAAGACCCTACCAGCTTAAAGAACACATCAACCTCATCAATCTCCAGGTTTAGTCCGCTAAACCTGTTCTCTATGATCCTGCCTTTAAAATCTGCCAACTGTTTCAGCGCATAAGTCTTTTTCGAAGCCTTGGTATTCTGAAGCATCACCATGCCGTTTTTATCATCAGCGTTGGTCAATGCAAAGCCCGATTTGGGAAGTATATCAAAAAATGCCTTTTTCGCCTTTATATAGTTATCGAAGGTTTTATGGAAATCTAAATGGTCGTGCGTAATATTTGAAAACACACCGCCAACAAAAGTTAATCCTTCTATCCGGTGCTGTACCACAGCATGCGAACTCACCTCCATAAAACAATACGTACATCCGGCTTCCACCATTTGCTGCAGCAGTTTGTTCAAAGCAAGCGGATTGGGCGTGGTATGCGTAGCCGGAATAATTTCATCGTCTATCTGATTTTGGACAGTTGATATCATTCCCGTATGGAATCCCAGTTTCCTGAATAATTTAAATAAGATCGTTGCAATGGTAGTTTTACCATTAGTACCCGTAATACCAACAAGCTTTAATGCCGCCGAAGGGTTACCATAGTAATTGGCGGCCATTATGCCCAGGGCAACACTGGAGTCATCCACTTCCAGGTAAGTTACCGCCGGGTCTTTTTCTTCGGGCATTTCTTCACAAATAATCACCGCTGCACCCGCAGTAATTGTCTGACTGATATAGTCATGTCCATCAGACAAAGTTCCCTTTACAGCAAAAAACACCGCACCTTTGCGCACCTCACGGGAGTCAAACGTTAACGCGCTGATTTCCCTGTTGGTAGAACCAACCAGGTTATTTATCGCTACTCCATATAAAACATCCTGCAATTGCATCTTATCTCAAAGCTAATTGTACCAATAATCCTTTTCCTATCTTAGTCCCTGAGGGAATAGACTGGCTTTCCACTTTTCCGCTTCCGCTGATCTGTGTTTTCAAACCAGCATTTCCTAACAGGTACAGGGCATCTTTCAATCCCATTCCTACTACATTAGGCATCATCCCTTTCACAGCATTGTATTCTTCATAAAGAATCCCATTACTGGTATCCACACTATTAAAATAATCAGATTTAGCTGCATAAAGGGTCTTTATACCCAGTGCATTGTAAACCCTTTTCACTGCTTTTGTTTGTCCGGCTTTTGCTTCCGGGCTCTTTGTATTGCCAACCAGATGCATATCCGCTACACTGTTATACATCTGAAGATCACTTGCATAAATGCGGTCTGCAATTTCCTTAAATACCGGACCTGCAACGGTCGCACCGTAATAACCATGTTTAGGGCCATTGATACAAACGATGATCGAATACTTAGGTTTATCCGCCGGGAAATAACCTGCAAATGATGCCTGATAGCTTCTTTTGGCCCTGTAACCTTTGTTCCCGTCTGCCACCTGCGCCGTGCCGGTTTTACCTGCAACCCTGTAAAAGGGCGACCCCATTAATTTCCCTGTACCTTCTGTAACCACACCTTCAAGCATAGCCTGCATCTTTTTCAGGGTCTTCTCTGAACATATCTGCGGATTGATTACTCTGGCTTTAAATTGCTCTACCGGGTTTCCCAACCGTCGGACTTCCTTTACGAAAATTGGGGAAATATATCTTCCATTGTTTGCTACAGCGTTATAAAACGATAGCAGTTTCAATGGTGTCAGCTGCATTTCGTAACCATAAGCCATTTGTGGCAGCGTAAGGTTTTTATTCCAGCTCTTGTTCTTCGGACTTTTCACTACCGGCTGTGCTTCTCCGGGAATCTGAAGTTTCATTTTTTCATTCAGGTGCCAATCGTACAGATGATCAGTAAACTTTGATTGATCGTCTTTATAATGTTTACTCACCATCTCAGCAATTGCTGCATTAGAAGATTCTTCAAATGCCCTTTTTACCGTAACCACACCTATACTTCCGTGCGAGTCTACGATCGTTTTGCCCGGAACATGGTACGACCCGGTATTGACCATAGTATTGGTATCAACCTTATCATCTTCAAGAAGTGCCATATAAGAAGCTATCTTAAAAGTTGAGCCCGGATCCTGGTTACCAGCTATGGCGTAGTTGAAAGTTTCTTTATATTGCCCTTGCGCAACCTGCGTATAATTAGCAATCGCCCTGATTTCTCCGGTTGCAACCTCCATCAGGATAACCGTCCCGTGGTCGGCATCACTTACAATCAGTTGTTTTTCCAGGGCACTCTGTGCAAGGTCCTGCATATTGATATCTATCGTAGAAATAATATCAGCGCCTTCTTTTGGTGCAATTTCAGCCTCATCGTTAACCGGCATCCATACCCCTCCGGCAATACGCTGCACAAGCCTCTTTCCGCTTTCTCCGTTAATATAACCGCCATAAGCACCTTCCAGGCCTACGCCGTTGGCTACATTTTCATTTTTATAACCAATTGTCCTGGCTGCCAGAAACTTAAATGGTAATATTCTTTTATTTTGCTGGATGGCCATCAGCCCTCCTGTATATTTTCCAATATTATACAGCGGGAAGGTCCGGATAGTCTTCAATTCCTGATAATTTACCTTCCGCTTAATCAGCAGGTATCTCACACTGTCTGCTCTTGCAGAACGCAATATGCGCGAGTATTCTTTAGGGGTCTTATCCCCAAAAAACTGAGAGAGTTTCATTCCCAATGAATCAACCTTACTGTAAAACAGCTTACTGTCGCTGATACCGCCTGCATAACAATCCATACGCAGTTCGTATTCAGGAACCGAAGTGGCCAGCAGACTGCCATCGTTAGAGTAAATATTACCACGGGCTGCTTCCACGTTGATATACTTTGTAGAGAGACTATCGGCCATGGCACGCCATTTATGTCCCTCTACATATTGTACATCGCATAACCTGACCAACACTGCCACGGCAAGCAGTACAATCAGTCCGAAGGACAAATACACACGTAGTAATATGTTAGCTCTAATATTCATCGCTGCTTACAACAATTTTTTTAGGGGGCTCAATCAGCTCCTTTATACCTAATGTGTCAACTTTTTTAGCTACTTCAGTCAGCTTACTCTTGAACATCAGGTCGGCTTTCAACGACTTATATTCCCAGCTTAACTCTTTCACTTCTTTACTTAACTTGTCAATATCTCTTATATTCTTAACCGCCATATGGCTGTTAGCAATGTATAACATGGTTAACAGCGATAAAAAAATAAGAAAAGGCATCATTGCAGTAGCCGATTCTTTGGTCACCGCGCCTTCTGTAAAAAGCCTTTTAAAAAAAAGATTAGTACTCTCTTTTTCCTTTTTTGGTTTTTTTATCCGGATTACCGGCTCTTCCAGTAATTCCTCTTCTTCTTCTATATCTTCTTCTCTGAACTGGTTATTCATATCTTTTCTCCAATTCTTAGTTTCGCACTTCTAGACCTGCTGTTTCTTTCCAGCTCTTGTTCATCGGCAATTATCGCCTTACGCGTAATCGCTTTAAAGGGCTTCTCTTCGTTACCAAAGAAATCTTTATCTGCTTCGCCCCGTATTTTCCCCTTAGCTATAAAATTCTTTACAGGCCTGTCTTCAAGCGAGTGGTATGACATCACTACAAGTCGCCCGCCAGTATGTAGTACCTCGGCAGACTGTAGTAAAAAGCTTTCCAGCACATCAATCTCAGCATTCACCTCAATACGTAATGCCTGAAAGACCTGGGCCATGTATTTATTTTCTTTTCCTTTCGGAATATGGGCACCTGCTGCTGCCTTAAAATCAGCCAGGGTATAGATCGGTTGGTTGGCACGGAAAGTAATCACCGACTTAGCCAGCGATTTCGCGTTTTTCACCTCCCCATAAATTCCAAAAATCCTGTGTAGTCTCTCCTCTGTGTAGGTATTTAAAACATCAGCAGCTGTCAGCTTACCCTGTTTGTCCATACGCATATCCAGAGATGATTCAAATCTTGTAGAAAAGCCACGTTCCGGCTCGTTGAACTGGTGCGACGAAACGCCCAGATCGGCCAGAATACCGTCAACCTGCTTGTACCCCAATAACCGGAGATTATTCTTTAGAAAAGCAAAGTTCTGATCTACGAACAGAAACCTTGGATCATCTAGTTTATTCTGCTGTGCATCCGGGTCCTGATCAAACGCGATCAGTATTCCATTTTTGCCCAGTTTTTTCAAAATTTCCTTTGAGTGGCCACCACCGCCGAAAGTAACATCAACATACACCCCATCAGGCTTAATATTCAGCCCGTCAATACATTCTTTAAGAAGTACCGGTACATGATAATTATTTTCCATCTTCCCCCCTGTTTTTATTTCCCATCACCTCTTCTGCCAGATTTGCAAAATCTTCTGGCTCGCTATCCAGTAAATTGTCATACGCAGTTTTTGACCAAAGTTCAATTTTATCAAACTGACAAGCCAATACTACTTCACTTTCAATACCTGCAAACTCCAATAAGGACTTTGGCAAATTCACCCGGCCAGAAGCATCCAGCGTCAGTTCTGTAGCACCACGCGTAAAAAACCGGATAAATTCCCTGGTCTTTTTCTCGTATTGGTTCAACTTACTTAGCTCTTCAACTATACCTTCCCATACTTTCTTAGGGTAAATCACCAGGTGTTTTTCAAACCCCCGGTTTACCACAAGTCCTTCCTGCTCAACGTTTGGCAATTGTTTCTTAAGACCGGAAGGGACCATCATGCGGCCTTTCGTATCTAATTTACAATCAAACTCTCCTAACAGTTGAACCATTTTGGTATGTACACATTTTATGTAGTGTAAAAATAGATACTTCTACCACTTTTTACCACATTCTACCACAAAAAAGTTATCAACATAGCATTTTCCCCATTTTTCCCCACCCCACACGCAAAAGGGCCACTTTTCCAAGTGGCCCTTCAACTGGGCAATCGCCCGTTTTTAGTTTATTTTAGCATTAACTCATTGAATATCTGAGCCAATATTTTTATTTTCTGCTTGTTTTAACCGTTTATAGCTTTTACACCTGGTAGTTCTTTACCTTCCATATATTCAAGCAAAGCACCGCCTCCAGTAGACACATAACTTACTTCATCTTCCAGTCCGAATTTGGCAATTGCAGCAGCAGAATCTCCACCGCCGATCAGCGAGAATGCATCATTTTCTTTAGTTGCAGCAACTACAGCTTCGGCAATTGCACGTGTTCCCTGCTCAAAATTAGCCATTTCAAACACACCCATCGGGCCGTTCCATAATAACGTTTTTGAATTTTTAATTACATCAGAAAAAATCTCTACAGATTTAGGACCAATATCCAATCCCATCCAGTCGGCCGGGATCTGACCAGAATCTACATTCTTTTTTTGTGCGTCATTGTCAAACTTATCTGCAATTACCGTATCAACCGGAAGCAGTATATTTACTCCTTTTACTTTCGCTTTTTCAAGCAGTTCCAGGCATAATTCCATTCTGTCTGCTTCTAGTAATGATGTACCGATTTCACCACCCTGTGCTTTAGCAAAGGTATAAGCCATACCACCGCCGATGATCAGATTATCAACTTTTTCAAGCAAACTTTCAATCAACAAAATCTTATCTGAAACTTTTGCCCCGCCCATAATGGCAGTAAAAGGTTTTTCAGCACCATGATTGATTTTTTCTGCATTTTTAAGCTCTTCAGCCATCAGGTAACCAAAATATTTTTCTGTTGGAAAAAACTCGGCAATGATTGATGTAGAAGCATGGGCACGGTGGGCAGTACCAAATGCATCGTTCACGTATACATTTCCCAACTTAGCCAGTTTACCTGCAAATTCTTTATCGCCTTTTTCTTCTTCTTTGTAAAAACGAAGGTTTTCAAGCAATAATACCTGTCCTGGTTCCAGGTTTTTTGCTTTTTCAGCAGCTTCAGCACCTATACAATCCTCAGCAAATTTCACTTCAAGGTCAAGCATTCTTGACAGGTCGCCAAGGATATGTTTAAGCGAATATTTATCTTCAGGACCACCTTTAGGCCTGCCCAAATGAGACATCAGGATTACAGCACCACCATCATTTAAAATTTTAGTAATAGTTGGCAAAGCCGCACGCATTCTTTTATCATCTGTGATGTTAAAATCTTTATCCAAAGGCACATTAAAATCTACCCTGATTAAAGCTTTCTTATCCTTAAAATCACACTGGTCAATTGTTTTCATCTTTTATATTTATTTATGTAAATAGTCGGACTACATGACTTCATTCATCTTCAAAAGACACTGAACACCAGTCCGATTAGGTATTTATACTTTTGACAATTTAGTAAGCATATTAAAATGCGGTCCGATCCCGGCAACTTCAAATTCTTCGGACACAATTTCGAATCCTAATTTGCTGTAAAATCCAACGGCAGTTTTCCTTGCGTTGCACCAAATATAAGAAGCATTGGCAGATGTGAGCTCATTAATTGCAAAATTAATCAACCGTGCACCAAAACCTTTGCCTGCAAATGCCGGATCAGTGGCCATACCCCTAAGCCTGAATCCACCTTCGCCATAGCCGGGATAATCTTCGGGAAAAAAGGTACCAATGCAAATCAGTTGTCCCTTTTCATAATAACCCAGATGAAAAATTCCTGCAGCATCATCAGTAGGTAGAACGCATTCCGTAAACGGTTTATTATTCCTCAATACTGCACTGCGCAGTGCAAAGGTGTCCGCTTGTGTAATTCTTTTAATCATTGCTTCCTGAAATTCTAAGAACCAAATCTACTAATCTTGCAGAATATCCCGATTCGTTATCGTACCAGCCTACTACTTTTACCAGGTCGCCCACAATAGAGGTCAGCTGCGCATCAAAAATGCAGGAATGAGGATTATCAAGAATGTCTACAGAAACAATCGGATCTTCTGTATATTCCAGTATTCCCTTCAATTCATTTTCAGCAGCAGATTTGAACGCGGCATTGATTTCTGTGATAGTAGCAGGTTGTTTTAGTATGCAGGTAAAATCGGTAAGCGACCCGTTCAATACCGGGACCCGGATACCCGCACCTCCTAATTTACCATCCAGATGTGGAAAGATATTGGTTACAGCTTTTGCTGCACCTGTGCTTGTAGGTATAATGGATGCCGAAGCCGCCCTTGCCCTCCTCAGGTCTTTATGAGGCGCATCATGTAAGTTCTGATCACCGGTCATCGAATGTATGGTTGTAATATATCCGTCCAGGATTCCCCATTTATCATCGAGGACCTTCAACATGGGCGCCACATTATTTGTCGTGCATGACGCATTGGAGAGAATATCAGCGTGAATATCAATATAATGATCGTTCACCCCCAAAACATACATAGGAATGTCCTTATCTGCCGGGGCAGAGATGAGCACTTGCCTTGCGCCAGCTTTAAGGTGTTTTTCAGCTCCAGACCTGGTTGTAAATTTACCAGTAGATTCTAAGACAAGGTCTATATTCAATTCCTTCCATGGTAAGTTCTTTGGATCAGCTTCGCTAAAAACCAGGATCCTTTTCCCATCAATGATGAGTGCCTCACTATCATGAGTTACCTTGCCTTTAAAGCCGCGGTGAACAGTATCATATTTAAAAAGATGCGCCAGGGTTGTGGGGTCACCAAGATCGTTGATGGCCACTACATTGATGTTTTTTTCCAGAGCTCCGCGTAAAAATACACGCCCTATCCTCCCAAAACCATTAATTGCTAAGTTCATTTTGTTATCCAATTGACGGGCGCAAAACTAGGTATATTCTTTTTAGTAACAGGAGGAATTCTGATTGTTTTACATCAGATTTATATTGTTTCATTAAGCTGCTGGAACAGCTTTCACCCAGTTATAGAAAAAGGCTGTCCCAAACATGAAACAGCCTTTTAATTAAGATCTGGCACCGACCTACTCTCCCACGTGTTACCGCAGTACCATCGGCTCTGGTGGGCTTAACTTCTCTGTTCGGAATGGGAAGAGGTGGACACCACCGATATAGACACCCGAATATTTTGAACAATTGATACGAATATTAATTGTTTAATTTCTTATCGATGCCCAAAGATAGCCATAAATCCCATATTTGGATGATTTATCTAAATACTTTTTTTGCCATACGCCCCGCCCTGCGAATTATTCGTATCTTCATTAAAGAATTCTAACCAAATACCATTTATAACTCAGTAGTTTATCCTGAAACCAGGTTAAGGTTTTGGACTATCACCTGCTGATTATAGCATTATCCTGAAGACCATGATCACTCACTGGCAAATAGTGCAACTCATCCGATTAAAGTCAGTTTTATGCCTAAGTATAGTGTACATTATATTAATACAATTTTTGTCGCCTGTTCAAGCTCAGCAATTTGAATTACCTGGGAAGAGGAAAAAAGAAGTGATCAATTTTATAAAAGTAAAAAACCTGATCGTTATACCGGTTTATATTAACGAAAAAGGACCCTATAATTTTTTATTGGATACAGGCGTAGGGCAGATGATCATTACCGATACTACATTCCTGAAGGAAATTGATTTGACCAACCATAAAACTTATAAGATACAGGGTTATGGACTGGGGAAAGAGATCGAGGCAATCCTGGTAAGAAGTATCAATGCAAGAGTCGGGCGAGCTAGTATAAAAAATATCCCTACGGCTATATTTAAGCACGATATCTTTGATTTGTCCTCTTTCCTGGGCATCAAAATACATGGCATACTAGGCTATTTTTTCTTTAGGAGTTTTACAGTAAAAATTAATTACGCAAGTAATAAAATCACATGTTATCTGCCAGATACAAACACAAAAATAAAAGGTACACCTGTACCGATGCCTGTTATTAATGCAAAACCCTATGTAAATGTAAACATGAGTTTAGATTCAAACACAAAGACCCAGGTCAAATTATTAGTAGACAATGGCTCAAGTCATCCCTTAATGCTTGAATCAATTAACGATGGGCCATTCCCTATCCCGCCAAACAGTATACCTGCCAACCTTGGCGTAGGAATAAATGGAGAGATAACCGGCGTGATGGGAAGGGTACATTCTTTAGACATAGACGAATTTACGTTTAGGGATATACTTGCAGGTTTTCCCGATTACAGCCCAAAAAGAACAGAATTAGAAGGAAACACAAGGAACGGAAGCCTGGGAGCTGAAGTGCTTAAACATTTTCTGGTGACCTTTGATTACAAAAATGAAATATTATACCTGAAGAAAACCAGGGCTTTCAAACAACGCTTTGATCATGACATGTCTGGCCTTGAAATTTTTGTGGTACGGTCGCCTCGCGACAGGTATTATATAAGCAGGATAGAGCCTGGATCACCCGCAGAAAAGGTGGGGCTGAAGGAAAATGATGAAATCGTATCGGTAGATTTTAAGGGTATTGAGAATTACAATTTAAGTGAGTTGACAGAGATGTTCCGCGACAGGGATGGTAAACAGATGATCCTTGAAATCCGGAGGGGTCACGAAAGTTTAATTGTCTTGTTAAAGCTGAAACGAAGAATTTAATAGATCCAGTAAAAACCTTCATATACAAGAAAAGCCTCTCAGTTTCCTGAAAGGCTTTCTTTAAGATTTGGCACCGACCTACTCTCCCACGTGTTACCGCAGTACCATCGGCTCTGGTGGGCTTAACTTCTCTGTTCGGAATGGGA
>Ga0308164_10000908_pt1 | contig 39310 bp, 34 predicted proteins | sample PhyTR2_FD_201031 | JGI IMG/M metagenome (GOLD analysis project Ga0308164, IMG submission 201031) | Phyllosphere microbial communities from UC Gill Tract Community Farm, Albany, California, United States - DLSLT.R2 | ecosystem: Host-associated > Plants > Phyllosphere > Unclassified | place: USA... | reverse complement strand
TCCGGGCTGCCGAACATCACGCCGATCTTCATGCGGATCTGGTTGATGAAGATCACTAGGCAGTTGGCGTTCTTGATGTTACCGGTGATCTTGCGCAGGGCCTGGGACATCAGGCGGGCTTGCAGGCCCACGTGCATGTCACCCATCTCGCCTTCGATCTCGGCCTTGGGTACCAGGGCGGCCACGGAGTCGACGATGATCACGTCGACGGCGTTGGAGCGCACCAGCATGTCGGTGATTTCCAAGGCCTGCTCACCGGTATCCGGCTGCGAGACCAGCAGGTCGTCGACGTTGACGCCCAACTTGCCGGCGTACTCAGGGTCCAGGGCGTGCTCGGCGTCGACGAAGGCGCAGGTGGCACCGGCCTTCTGGGCCTGGGCGATGACCGACAGGGTCAGCGTGGTCTTACCCGAGGATTCCGGGCCGTAGATCTCGACAATGCGGCCCTTTGGCAGGCCGCCGATGCCCAGTGCGATGTCCAGGCCCAGCGAACCGGTAGAGATGGCAGGGATGGCCTGGCGATCGTGATCGCCCATGCGCATGACTGCACCTTTACCGAATTGACGTTCGATCTGACCCAGGGCCGCAGCCAAGGCTTTCTTCTTGTTGTCGTCCATTGAAGTCCTCTCGTAATCAATTGGGCCTGTCGGCCGGAATAACTGTATAAGTAGCCAGTATTATTCCACACCCTTTCGGCTTCGCCTACCCCTGTAGGGGACTTTCTCCTGATGCAAGCTGTGTCAGCCCAGTCAGGGCGGCCTTTACCGTTTGTCGGCGCACCTCGTCACGGTCTCCCGGCAGCTGCCGGCGCTCGGCAAACACCTGCTGGCCATCGGCCCAGGCGAACCACACGGTGCCCACCGGTTTCTCCACCGAACCACCATCCGGCCCCGCAACGCCACTGACCGCCACACCAAAACGCGCGCCGCTGCGCTCGCATGCGCCGAGCACCATGGCCTCGACCACTTCGCGGCTCACCGCGCCCACACAAGGGAACAGTTCGGCGGCGACCCCTAACTGTTTGGTCTTCTGCAGATTGGAATAAGTGACATACCCCGCCTCGAACCAGGCGGAGGAACCGGGGATGCGCGTGATGGCTTCAGCGATGCCACCGCCCGTGCAGGACTCAGCGGTGGTGGCCTCTGCGCCAATAGCGCGAAGGCGCTCGCCGAGGGTGAAGGCCAATTGGGAGATGGGATCCATGGGGAACGTCCGTAGCGACCAAGGGAAATCCTTACGGTAGCGTAACGAAGTGCCCGGAGGGAACGCAGATATTCAACCAATAGCCACAGCCCTCGCTACATCCTGGAAAAATCCCTGTACCATTCCCCGCTTGCCTTTGGCCTCCCCCCCCACGCCACGAGCCCGATTTCTGCAATGAGTGATCTATCCGCACACACCCCGATGATGCAGCAGTACTGGAAGCTGAAAAACCAGCACCCGGACCAGCTGATGTTCTACCGCATGGGCGACTTCTACGAAATCTTCTACGAAGACGCGAAAAAAGCCGCGAAATTGCTGGATATCACTCTTACGGCGCGGGGCCAGTCGGCGGGGCAGTCGATTCCCATGTGCGGGATTCCCTACCACGCCGCCGAGGGCTACCTGGCCAAGCTGGTGAAGCTGGGCGAGTCGGTGGTGATCTGCGAGCAGGTCGGCGATCCGGCCACCAGCAAGGGCCCGGTCGACCGCCAGGTGGTGCGTATCGTCACCCCCGGCACGGTCAGCGACGAGGCCTTGCTGGACGAGCGCCGTGACAACCTGATCGCCGCGGTGCTGGGCGATGAGCGTCTGTTCGGCCTGGCGGTACTGGATATCACCAGCGGCAACTTCAGCGTACTGGAGTTCAAGGGCTGGGAGAACCTGCTGGCCGAGCTGGAGCGCATCAACCCGGTCGAGCTGCTGATTCCCGACGACTGGCCCCAAGGCCTGCCCGCCGAGAAGCGCCGCGGTTCACGCCGCCGTGCACCGTGGGATTTCGAGCGTGACAGCGGCCACAAGAGCCTTTGCCAACAGTTCGCTACACAGGACCTCAAGGGCTTCGGCTGCGAAAAACTGACCCTCGCCATCGGCGCCGCCGGCTGCCTGCTGGGCTACGCCAAGGAAACCCAGCGCACCGCCCTGCCGCACTTGCGCAGCCTCAAGCACGAGCGCCTGGACGACACCGTGGTGCTCGACGCCGCCACCCGCCGCAACCTGGAGCTGGACATCAACCTGGCCGGCGGGCGCGACAACACCCTGCAATCGGTGGTAGACCGCTGCCAGACCGCCATGGGCAGCCGCTTGCTGACCCGCTGGCTGAACCGCCCGCTGCGCGACCTGAAGACGCTACAGGCGCGCCAGGCCTCGATCCGCTGCCTGCTCGACGGCTACCGCTTCGAAGGCCTGCAGCCGCGGCTCAAGGAGATAGGCGACATCGAGCGCATACTCGCCCGCATCGGCCTGCGCAACGCCCGCCCACGGGACCTCGCGCGCCTGCGCGACGCCCTGGCGGCGCTGCCCGACCTGCAGAACGCCATGGCCGACCTCGAGACCCCGCACCTGGCACGCCTGGCGACCATCGCCGGCACCTACCCAGAGCTGTCCGAGCTGCTGGCCAAGGCCATTATCGACAACCCGCCAGCGGTGATCCGCGACGGCGGCGTGCTGAAGACCGGCTACGACAGCGAGCTCGACGAACTGTTGGCCCTGAGCGAGAACGCCGGCCAGTACCTGATCGACCTCGAAGCCCGGGAGAAGGCCCGCACCGGCCTCAGCCACCTCAAGGTCGGCTACAACCGCGTGCACGGCTACTTTATCGAGCTGCCGAGCAAGCAGGCTGAGCAGGCCCCGGCCGATTACCAGCGCCGCCAGACCCTCAAGGGCGCCGAGCGCTTCATCACCCCGGAGCTCAAGGCCTTCGAAGACAAGGCCCTGTCGGCCAAGAGCCGCGCCCTGGCGCGCGAGAAGATGCTCTACGACGCCCTGCTGGAGAACCTCATCGGCCACCTGCCGCCGCTGCAGGACACCGCCGCCGCGCTGGCCGAGCTGGACGTGCTGAGCAACCTTGCCGAGCGTTCGCTGAACCTGGACTTCAACTGCCCGCACTTCGTCGACGAACCCTGTCTGCGGATCGGTCAGGGCCGCCACCCGGTGGTCGAGCAAGTGCTGACCACGCCGTTCGTGGCCAACGACCTGAGCCTGGACGACAACACCCGCATGCTGGTGATCACCGGCCCGAACATGGGCGGTAAATCCACCTACATGCGCCAGACCGCACTGATCGTGCTGCTGGCCCACATCGGCAGCTTCGTGCCGGCCGCCAGCTGCGAGCTGTCGCTGGTAGACCGTATCTTCACCCGCATCGGCTCCAGCGACGACCTGGCCGGCGGGCGTTCCACCTTCATGGTGGAAATGAGCGAGACCGCCAACATCCTGCACAACGCCACTGACCGTAGCCTGGTGCTGATGGACGAAGTGGGCCGCGGCACCAGCACCTTCGACGGCTTGTCGCTGGCCTGGGCGGCGGCGGAACGTTTGGCGCAGCTGCGGGCCTATACGCTGTTCGCCACTCACTACTTCGAGCTGACCGTACTGCCGGAAAGCGAACCGTTGGTCGCCAACGTGCACCTTAACGCCACCGAACACAACGAGCGCATCGTGTTCCTGCACCATGTGCTGCCCGGCCCTGCCAGCCAGAGCTACGGCTTGGCAGTGGCGCAGCTGGCTGGCGTGCCGGATGCGGTGATTGGTCGCGCCAAGGAGCACCTCGCGCGGCTGGAAACCACCAGTTTGCCCCACGAGATCGCCCCGGCGAAGGCCGGCAAAACCGCGGTGCCGCACCAGAGCGACTTGTTCGCCAGCCTGCCGCACCCGGTGCTCGACGACCTGGCCCGCACCGATATCGACAACCTGACGCCCCGTCAGGCACTCGATTTGCTCTATACACTGAAGACACGGATCTAACGCTGCCAGTAACAAGCTGATAGAATCCCGCGCGGTTTGGGAATGCCACGAACTATTAGCCTGGTTCGCAGGCAGCCTGTCCCAGACCCAGCGGCCCTGAAAAAGGGGGTTTGGCTGTAGCCGCCTGAGGAGAGAACCTGAAATGACCTTCGTCGTCACCGACAACTGCATCAAGTGCAAGTACACCGACTGCGTAGAAGTGTGTCCGGTGGACTGCTTTTACGAAGGCCCGAACTTCCTGGTCATTCACCCGGACGAGTGCATCGACTGCGCTCTGTGCGAGCCTGAATGCCCGGCCATCGCGATTTTCTCGGAAGATGAGATCCCGGCCGGCATGGAAAACTTCAAAGAGCTGAACGCCGAGTTGGCGGACATCTGGCCGAACATCACCGAGAAGAAAGACTCGATGCCTGACGCTGCAGAGTGGGATGGTAAAACGGGCAAGGTCGCCGACCTCGAACGCTGAGGCAGAGTGCGACGCTCAAAAGGCCCATTGCGGGCCTTTTTTGTGCCTGAAGAAAACCCCGCGCTCAAATCGCGGGCAAAAAAAAGGGGCGGTATGACCCGCCCACATTTTTTTCCCTATTTCCCTGTATTCCCTGTCATCGTCCTGATGAATCGCTTCTTGCGATGTCCTGGCCTTCAATCCTTGAGGGCCTGTGCCTGTCCGTAGACACAGTGCTGATATTAGCGATCTCCTCACGCGAGACAACCCCACAAACCTTTCAAAAAAAGTCATTTCACTAATATTTCAAAAACATAAAGTTATATATTTCAATAGCTTATTGAAAAACAACAAGATTTCGAGCGACTACTCTACAGCGCGTGGTTACGAATACTTACGCATAGGTCAGCGAAGGCTTACAAACGCTGTAGGCACCTTCCCAAATTCAGGCAAAAAAATACCCCACACCAGGCGGGGTACTTTCAGCGCAGGGCCAGTTACTGGAACAGCGACTCGCTGGACAGGCCATTTTTCTCGAGGATCTCGCGCAGGCGCTTGAGGCCCTCGACCTGAATCTGCCGCACCCGCTCGCGGGTCAGGCCGATTTCCAGGCCCACGTCCTCCAGAGTGCTGCTCTCGTGGCCGCGCAGCCCGAAGCGGCGTACTACCACCTCACGTTGCTTGTCGGTCAGCTCCGACAGCCACTGGTCGATGCTCTGGGACAGGTCGTCGTCCTGCAGCAGCTCGCAAGGGTCGGTGGGACGGTCGTCGGTGAGGGTGTCGAGCAAGGTCTTGTCGGAGTCCGGCCCGAGCGACACGTCGACCGAGGAGACACGCTCGTTGAGGCCCAGCATGCGCTTGACCTCGCCTACCGGTTTCTCCAGCAGGTTGGCGATCTCTTCCGGGGATGGCTCGTGGTCGAGCTTCTGGGTCAGCTCACGGGCCGCCCGCAGGTAGACATTCAGTTCCTTGACCACGTGGATCGGCAGGCGAATCGTGCGGGTCTGATTCATGATCGCCCGTTCGATGGTCTGGCGAATCCACCAGGTGGCGTAAGTCGAGAACCGGAACCCCCGCTCCGGATCGAATTTCTCCACGGCGCGAATCAGGCCCAGGTTGCCCTCTTCGATCAGGTCCAGCAGCGACAACCCGCGGTTGACGTAGCGCCGGGCGATTTTCACCACCAGCCGCAGGTTGCTTTCAATCATGCGCTTGCGCCCGGCCGGGTCGCCCTTCTGCGACAAGCGCGCATAGTGGACTTCTTCTTCGGGGGAGAGCAGCGGCGAGAAACCGATTTCATTGAGATACAACTGCGTGGCATCCAGTGCCCGCGTGTAATCGATGTATTTGTGCTGCTTGAGGGAGGTGGAGCTTTTGGCCCGGGTGCGGGCGGCAGGTGCGGCCGGTTCTTCGTCCGCCGATGCATCCAGAACGATGCCGGACTCCATCAGGAGTACCTCATCGTCGATATCAAACTCCGGCGCTTCTTTGTTGAGAGCCATTATTTATAGTCCTTTCTGAGTTCGAGTTCGACCTCAAGCTCTAGCGGCGCCTTTATCCTTGGCAACGCCGGAGCCTGTCCCCATTACGTGAAGGAACAGGCTGGCAACAACATCAACGACGCGGCAGGAATTGCAGCGGATCTACAGGCTTGCCCTGACTGCGAATCTCAAAGTGAAGCTTGACCCGGTCGGTACCCGTTGAACCCATCTCGGCAATCGCCTGCCCGGCCTTGACCTGCTGTCCCTCCCGAACCAACAACCTGCGGTTATGACCGTAGGCACTGACGTAGGTTTCGCTGTGTTTGATGATGATCAGTTCGCCGTAGCCCCGCAGACCACTCCCAGCGTAAACAACCGATCCATCAGACGCGGCAAAAACAGGCTGTCCCAAATCCCCGGCGATATCAATGCCTTTATTCAAACTACTGTTTGAGGCAAATTTGCCGATCAAGGTACCGTTCGCAGGCCATGCCCAGCCGGTTGGCGAGCGCTGGCCCGCTGGCACGGGCGTTGGCGTGGGGGTGACCACCGCAGTGCCCGCCGGGGGGGAAACGCTTCCCGGGGCAACCGGGGTACCTGGCGGGGTACCGATGGGGCGACGAGTGACGATGGTGCGGCTCGACGACGAGGCCGAACTGCCGGAACTGGTGACCACCGACGTCGAGCCCGCCGCGCTGCCCGGGACCATCACCGGCGCTGGCGTATCACCGCTGGCGCGGCCATCGAAGCGAATCGACTGGCCCGGGTGAATGGTATAGGGCAAGGGAATGTTGTTGCGCGCGGCCAGGGCCTTGTAGTCCCAGCCATAGCGGAAGGCGATCGAGAACAGCGTGTCGCCGCGCTTCACCAAGTACTGGCCGGTGGTGACCGTGGGGTTGACCGGCGCCCGCGCGCGGTCGACCACCTTGACGCTGCTGCTGGACGAACTGGCGCAACCCGACAAGGTGGCTGCGAGGGCGAGACCAATCATCAGAAGCTTGAAGCTTGATAGACCTGCACGCTGCTGACTGACTGTGAGACTCACCCGCCGCTCCCTTAAATGGTGAATGGTGTATCGATCATGTGTGGCGCAGTATACCTTGCGCCGCCGCAGAAGGCAGGCCGCGCGGCCACGGCTCTATGACCCACGGCCGCCAGGGGAATTCCCTGGGGCGTGCAGCTCAGGCCAACGGGCCGTTGAGCAACGGCACGAAACGCACCGAGCCGAGCACGCGCCGCGAGAAGCCGTGCTCCTCGCGCACGATCAGCATCAGCTGCTGGACTTCGCCCGAACCCACGGGAATCACCAGGCGGCCGCCCGGTGCCAGTTGGTCAAGCAACGCCTGGGGCACGTCGGTGGCGACGGCGGTGACGATGATGCCATTGTAGGGCGCCAGTGCCGGCCAGCCCTCCCAGCCATCGCCCCAGCGGAACACCACGTTGCGCAGGTTGAGCTCGACCAGGCGTTCCTTGGCCCGGTCTTGCAGTACCTTGATGCGCTCCACAGAGAACACCCGCTCCACCAGTTGCGACAGCACGGCGGTCTGGTAGCCCGAGCCGGTACCAATCTCCATGACCTTGTCCAGCGGCCCGTCTTCCAGCAGCAGCTCGCTCATGCGCGCTACCATGTACGGCTGCGAGATGGTCTGGTTGTGGCCGATCGGCAGGGCGGTGTCTTCATAGGCGCGGTGCGACAGCGCTTCATCGACGAACAGGTGCCGTGGCGTCTTGCGAATCACCTCGAGCACGCGGGCGTTGGACACGCCCTCTTCATACAGGCGCTGGATCAGGCGCTCGCGGGTACGCTGCGAGGTCATGCCGATACCACGGCGCATCAGGTCATCCTGTTCGCGCATTACAGCAGCCCCTCCAGCCGGCCTTCGAGGTGTTCGAAGGCGGCGTTGAAGGTGCGGTCCAGTTGCAGCGGGGTAATGGACACATAGCCCTGCATCACGGCGTGGAAGTCGGTACCCGGGCCGCCGTCTTCGGCGTCGCCCGCAGCGGCGATCCAGTAGCCCGGCTTGCCGCGCGGGTCGACCACCCGGGTCGGCGCCGCCGCGCGGGAGCGATGCCCCAGGCGGGTCAGGCGCAGGCCGCGGATCTTTTCCAGCGGCAGGTTGGGAATATTGACGTTGAGCACCGTGCGCGGCGGCAGGCTGAACTCGCCGTGCACCTCGACCAGCTTGCGCGCCACCCAGGCGGCGGTGGCCAGGTTGTCGGGCTGGCGCGACAGCAGCGAGAAGGCAATCGACACGCGGTTGAGGAAACGCCCTTCCAGGGCCGCCGCCACAGTGCCGGAATACAGCACGTCATCGCCGAGGTTGGCGCCCAGGTTGATACCGGCCACCACCATGTCCGGCTCGAACGGCAACAGGCCGTTGAGGCCCAGGTGCACGCAGTCGGTGGGGGTGCCGTTGAGGCTGATGAAACCGTTATCCAGGACGTGGGGGTGCAATGGCCGATCGATCGTCAGCGAACTGCTGGACCCGCTCTTGTCCTGGTCGGGGGCGATCACCGTGCACTCGGCGTAATCCGCCAGGGCACCGTGAAGCGCGGCGAGACCGGGTGCCGTGACCCCGTCGTCGTTTGAAATCAGAATACGCATGGGCTGTCCGTCTGCCCTGCCGGCACCAGATCGAAGAGCTCGCGCACCACCACGGTGGCGAAGCATCCGGCCGGAAGGACGAATTCCAGTTGCAGAATATCAGGCTCGGGATAATGCCACGTCAGGCGCCCGATGGGCAGTCGCAGGATGCGACGTTCTTGCGTGAGGCCGGCTTTTTCCAACCAGCGGCACAGTTCGGCGTGGGCCTGGGCGACCTGCTGCTCGATCGCCAGCGCGCGGCCGGCCACGCTCGATTCGCCCTCGCCCCATAGGGCGGCCGTAGGGTGCAGGTCGAGAATTGCCAGGCGCGGGTCGTTCAGCTCGGCCTCGCCCGCCGGGAAGAAACTGCGGCTGTCGGTGAAGGCCAGCAGGTCGCCCAGCAGTGCCTGGTTCCAGCTGCCCTCGGCGACGCGGGCCGCGAGAAACTGGTTGAACAGGTAACTGCGCGCCGTCGACAGCAGCCGCGAGCGCACATTGCGCTGCTCGGGCAGGGCCTGGCGGGCAGCCCACTGCTGGGCGTCGAAGACGTTGCCGCCGTCGTGGCCGAAGCGCTGGGTGCCGAAATAGTTGGGCACGCCTTGCACCTTGAGCTGCTCCAGGCGCGCATCGATAGCGGCGTGGTCGGCATTCAGTCGGGTCAGGCGCAGGGTGAAGCCGTTGGCCGAGTGCGCGCCGCGCTGCAGCTTGCGCTTGTGGCGGGTGCTCTGGAGGATGCGCAAGGTGTCGTCTTCGGCCTTGCTCAGGTCCGGGTCGGCTTTACCGGGCAGCTGCAGGCTGAACCACTGGCGGGTCAGGGCCATGCGGTCCTTGAGGCCGGCATAGCTGACGGTGCGCAGCGGCACGCCAGCAGCCTTGGCCAGGCGGCGCGCGGCTTCCTCGGTATTGAGGTTGCGCTTCTCGACCCACAGCCACAGGTGCTCGCCATCGCCGCTGAGGGGGATATCCAGCACCTCATCCACCTGGAAGTCTTCAGCGCTGGCTTTCAGCACCGCGCTGCCCAAGGCGGCCCCACTGGCGCGGGGGCCCAACAATTCCAGTTCGGTCATGCGGGCAGCAACAAGGCAACGGCGTGCACGGCGATACCTTCTTCGCGGCCGGTGAAGCCGAGTTTTTCTTCAGTGGTAGCCTTGACGTTGACCTGGTCGAGCTCGACCTGCAGGTCAGCGGCGATCTGCGCGCGCATGGTGTCGATGTGCGGGGCCATTTTCGGCGCCTGGGCGACGATGGTGGCGTCGACGTTGCCGACCTTCCAGCCCTTGGCCAGTACCACGGAAACGACGTGGCGCAACAGCACGCGGCTATCGGCGCCCTTGAATTGCGGGTCGGTATCGGGGAAGTGCTTGCCGATGTCACCCAGTGCGGCGGCGCCCAGCAAGGCATCGCTCAGGGCATGCAGCAGCACGTCGCCATCGGAATGGGCGAGCAGGCCGAAGCGGTGCGGGATTCGCACGCCGCCCAGAGTAATGAAATCGCCGTCCGCGAAACGGTGCACATCGTAGCCGTGGCCAATACGCATAAAAAGAAAACGCCCCGATTGAGTCAGGGCGAGATAATACCTGCTTTGGCTGGGATTGGGATGAGTTAAAGCTCCGGGAAGAATGGCTGGCCGGCCGGGCGCCAAGCTCGCAGGCTACGCCAGCGCCTACTCCGACCGCATTCCAACCCGCAACGTCGCGCTGCAGGCAACGTGGCGCCGTACGCATCCGGTGCAGGATGCCAGCGTAGGAGCAACTGTCTGCCGACATCTGTGGCGAACCCACCGGCGCCAAGCTCGCAGCCAAGGCAGCTCCTACTACGACCGTATTAACACCCCGAATGCAAAGCTGACAATGCGGTCAGTGTAGGAGCTGGCGCAGCCTGCGAGCTTTTAGCCATTCAGCGCCGCGGCATGATGGCGCAGATGATCATCGATGAAGCTGGCGATGAAGTAATAGCTGTGGTCATACCCCGGCTGCAGGCGCAGGGTCAGCGGGTAGCCGGCGGCATTGGCCGCCTGCACCAGCACTTCTGGCTTGAGCTGGTTTTCCAGGAAATCATCGCGATCCCCTTGGTCCACCAGGGTCGGCAGCTGCTCCTGGGCATCGGTGATCAGCACCGAGGCATCCCATTCGCGCCATTTCGAGCGATCTTCACCCAAATAGCGCGAGAACGCCTTCTGGCCCCACGGGCAATCCATCGGGTTGGTGATCGGCGAAAACGCCGACACCGCCAGATAGCGCCCCGGGTTGCGCAGGGCGCACACCAGCGCGCCGTGGCCACCCATGGAATGGCCGCTGATGCTGCGCCGCTCGGAAGCCGGGAAATGCGCTTCCACCAAAGCCGGCAATTCCTGCACCACATAGTCGTGCATGCGGTAGTGCCGCGCCCAGGGTTGCTGGGTGGCGTTGAGGTAGAAGCCGGCGCCGAGCCCGAAGTCCCAGGCGCCGTCCGGGTCATCGGCCACGTCCGGCCCGCGCGGGCTGGTATCCGGCGCAACGATGATCAGCCCCAATTCGGCCGCGAGCTTTTGCGCGCCGGCCTTCTGCATGAAGTTCTCATCGGTGCAGGTCAGCCCCGACAGCCAGTACAGCACCGGCAGCTTGCCGCCCTGCTCCGCTTGTGGCGGCAGGTACACGGCGAAGGTCATGTCGCAGCCGAGCACTTCGGAACGATGCTTGTAGCGCTTGTGCCAGCCGCCGAAGCTCTTCTGGCAGGAAACGTTTTCAAGGCTCATGGCATACCTCAGAAGTGGATGACGCTGCGGATGCTCTTGCCTTCGTGCATCAGGTCGAACGCCTTGTTGATATCTTCCAGGCCCATGGTGTGGGTGATGAAGGTATCCAACGGGATTTCGCCCTTCTGCGCCATGTCGACGTAGCTCGGCAGCTCGGTACGGCCGCGCACGCCGCCGAACGCCGAACCGCGCCAGACGCGACCGGTCACCAGCTGGAACGGCCGGGTGGCGATTTCCTGGCCAGCCCCGGCGACGCCGATGATGACGGACTCGCCCCAGCCTTTATGGCAGCTTTCCAGCGCTGCGCGCATCAGTTGCACGTTGCCGATGCACTCGAAGGAGAAGTCGACGCCGCCGTCGGTGAGGTCGACGATCACTTCCTGGATCGGGCGGTCGTATTCTTTCGGGTTGATGCAATCGGTGGCACCCAGCTGGCGAGCAATTTCGAACTTGGCCGGGTTGATGTCGATGGCGATGATACGGCTGGCCTTGGCCTTCACTGCACCAATCACCGCGGCCAGGCCGATGCCGCCCAGGCCGAAGATGGCCACGGTGTCACCGGGCTTGACCTTGGCGGTATTGATCACCGCGCCGATACCGGTGGTCACGCCGCAGCCCAGCAGGCAGACCTTTTCCAGCGGCGCTTCTTTCTGGATCTTGGCCACGGAAATTTCCGGCAGCACGGTGTACTCGGAGAAGGTCGAGGTGCCCATGTAGTGGAAAATCGGCTTGCCCTGGTAGGAGAAGCGCGAAGTGCCGTCGGGCATCAGGCCCTTGCCTTGGGTGGCGCGCACGGCCTGGCAGAGGTTGGTCTTGCCGCTCAGGCAGAACTTGCACTTGCGGCATTCGGCGGTGTACAGCGGAATCACGTGGTCGCCCACCGCTACCGAGGTCACGCCCTCGCCAATAGCTTCGACGATACCGCCACCCTCATGGCCCAGGATCGACGGGAACACGCCTTCGGCGTCGGCGCCGGACAGGGTGTAGGCATCAGTATGGCAAACGCCCGACGCGACGATGCGCACCATGACTTCACCGGCCTTGGGCATGGCCACATCGACTTCGACGATTTCCAGCGGCTTCTTGGCCTCAAAGGCAACGGCGGCACGAGACTTGATCATCAACAGGGCTCCAAATAGCGTAAAGGGTCAGCACCCAGTGTAATTCATCGCCTTTTGATTAATAATCCATGGCATCGCAAAACATTATTGCCCTGCAGGGATAATCAACATGAACGAGAACCGCTGGGAAGGTATCGACGAGTTCGTCGCCGTGGCTGAATGCAGCCAGTTCACCGCCGCCGCCGAGCGCCTGAACGTCTCGCCCTCGCACATCAGCCGGCAGATCGCCCGCCTCGAAGACCGCCTGCAGACTCGCCTGCTGTACCGCAGCACCCGGCGCGTGACCCTGACCGAAGCCGGGCAGACGTTCCTGCAGCATTGCCAACGCTTGCAGGATGGCCGCGAAGAAGCCCTGCGTGCGGTCGGCGACCTCAATAGCGAACCCAAGGGCCTGTTGCGCATGACCAGCGCGGTGGCCTACGGCGAACGCTTTATCGCGCCCCTGGTGTCGCAGTTCATGGGCCAGTACCCGCAACTTCGCATCGATATCGAACTGAGCAACCGGCCGCTGGACCTGGTGCACGAAGGCATCGACCTGGCCATCCGCCTCGGCCGCCTGCAGGATTCGCAAATGGTGGCCACACGCCTGGCGCCACGGCGCATGTACCTGTGCGCCTCGCCTTCCTATCTGGAGCGTTATGGCCGCCCCCATAGTTTGTCGGAACTGGCGCGGCACAATTGCCTGATCGGCAGCTCGGACCAGTGGGCCTTGCAGCAGGAGGGCCGGGAATTGTCGCAACGGGTGCAGGGCAACTGGCGCTGCAACAGTGGGCAGGCAGTGCTGGACGCGGCGGTAGCGGGGATCGGGCTGTGCCAGTTGCCGGATTATTACGTGCTGGAACATTTGCGCAGCGGCGCGCTGGTGTCGCTACTCGAAACCCACCAGCCGCCGAATACTGCGGTGTGGGCGCTGTATCCGCAGCAGCGGCACTTGTCGCCGAAGGTACGCAAGTTGGTGGACTATTTGCGCGATGCTCTCGGCAAACGGCCGGAATACAGCGGCCGATAGATCAACTCGCGCGGTTCGCCCAGCGCTGGCGCAACCATTCGAGATCTTCCGGGCGGGTAACCTTGAGGTTGTCGGCTCGCCCTTCGATCAGGCGCGGCGCCTGGCCGGCCCATTCCATGGCCGAAGCTTCATCGGTGATTGCCACATCGGCCACCAGGCTGTCAGCCAGGGCCCGATGCAGCGCCCCTAGGCGGAACATCTGCGGCGTATAGGCCTGCCAGATGCTGCTGCGGTCGACGGTTTCCCGTACCCGGCCTTCGCTGTCGACACGCTTGAGGGTGTCGCGCGCCGGCACCGCCAGCAGGCCGCCCACCGGGTCGTCAGCCAGTTGCGCGAGCAGATTGTCGAGGTCTGCGCGGGCCAGGTTGGGCCGCGCGGCATCGTGCACCAGCACCCAGTCGTCATCGCTGGCGCCCTGGCCATGCAGGTACAGCAAGGCATTGAGCACCGAGCCCGAACGCTCCGCCCCACCCGCCACGCGTTGGATGCGCGAATCGCTGGCACAGGCCAGATGCGGCCAGTAGGGGTCGTGTTCGGCCAGGCTGACGATCAGGCCCTTGAGGCCGGGATGGTCAAGAAAACAGCCGAGGCTGTGTTCAAGAATCGTACGCTGCCCGAGGGTCAGGTATTGCTTGGGGCGGTCGGCCGCCATGCGCGCGCCTACCCCCGCTGCGGGGATAACTGCCCAGAAGGCAGGTAACACTGAATTCATTGGGCCAACTGATAAAGAGTCTCGCCGTTCTTGACCATGCCCAGTTCCTGGCGGGCACGCTCTTCAACGGTTTCCATGCCTTTCTTCAATTCGGATACTTCGGCGTCAAGCACGCGGTTGCGTTCTTCCAGGCGCTTGTTTTCAGCTTCCTGGTCGGCAATTTGCTGGCGTAGCTCGGCAGCCTGGGCCAGGCTGCCGTTACCCACCCAGAGGCGGTACTGCAACCCACCCAACAGGGCGAGCAAAACGAGGAACAACCAGTAAGGACTGCGCATCTAGGTATCCAGTGGTAAAAGACGATCACATCCTGAAACGTCTGATGGCACTAAGCCCGGCATGCACCGGGCTCAGCACTCTAAAGCGTCTGCCAACCAGCGCTAGGCATTGGCTGGCATCTTTTTACCATCTATTGCGCGGCGGCGAAACGGTCTGCCGCCGCGCCCGACGGCAGGTCAAGCACGCGCAGGCTTAGCCGCGGAACTCTTTACGGCCGTTGTACACCGCCTTGTCGCCCAGCTGCTCTTCGATACGCAGCAGCTGGTTGTACTTGGACACGCGGTCGGAACGGCACAGCGAACCGGTCTTGATCTGGCCGGCGGCGGTGCCCACGGCCAGGTCGGCGATGGTGGAGTCTTCGGTTTCGCCGGAACGGTGCGAGATTACCGCGGTGTAGCCAGCGGCCTTGGCCATCTGGATGGCTTCCAGGGTTTCGCTCAGCGAGCCGATCTGGTTGAACTTGATCAGGATCGAGTTGGCGATCTTCTTGTCGATGCCTTCCTGGAGGATCTTGGTGTTGGTCACGAACAGGTCGTCGCCCACCAGCTGGACTTTCTCGCCGATCTTGTCGGTGAGGATTTTCCAGCCCGCCCAGTCGGACTCGTCCAGGCCGTCTTCGATCGAGATGATCGGGTAGCGCTCGGTCAGGCCCTGCAGGTAGCTGGCGAAACCTTCGGCGTCGAACTTGTGGCCTTCACCGGCCAGGTCGTAGGTGCCGTTCTCGTAGAATTCGCTGGCGGCGCAGTCCAGGGCCAGGGTCACGTCGGTGCCCAGCTTGTAACCGGCTTTTTCCACCGCTTCGGCGATAGCGGCCAGAGCGTCTTCGTTGGAAGCCAGGTTCGGCGCGAAACCTCCTTCGTCACCCACGGCGGTGTTCAGGCCACGGGCCTTCAGTACGGCCTTGAGGTGGTGGAAGATCTCGGTGCCCATGCGCAGGCCGTCGGAGAAAGTCTTGGCGCCAACCGGCTGCACCATGAATTCCTGGATGTCGACGTTGTTGTCGGCGTGCTCGCCGCCGTTGATGATGTTCATCATCGGTACGGGCATGGAGTACACGCCCGGGGTGCCGTTGAGGTTGGCGATGTGCGCGTACAGCGGCAGGCCTTCCGACTTGGCGGCGGCCTTGGCGGCGGCCAGGGACACGGCCAGGATGGCGTTGGCGCCCAGCGAAGCCTTGTTCTCGGTGCCGTCCAGGTCGATCATGATCTGGTCCAGGACTTTTTGTGCGACCGGGTCCTTGCCCAGCAACGCATCGCGGATCGGGCCGTTGATGTTGGCGACCGCTTTCAGCACGCCCTTGCCCATGTAACGGCTCTTGTCGCCGTCGCGCAGTTCCAGAGCTTCACGCGAACCTGTCGAAGCACCCGACGGCGCACAGGCGCTGCCGATCATGCCGTTGTCGAGCACTACATCTGCTTCGACGGTGGGGTTGCCACGGGAATCGAGAACTTCACGACCTTTGATGTCGACGATTTTTGCCATTGTTATGAGCACTCCGAAGTTTGACAGGAACATAAGAGGAGAAGGTCACGCGCGCTTCTTGCGGGAACCCGGACGGGCCCCCGCAAGGCCTGCGTAGGCCACCGGGTTGGGCAGTGGTGGCCAGAAAAATCGAGCAATACTTTACCCGAAATAACGGTTACGCAGTTTCGATCGGGTCAAAACTCTTGATCAGCTGGTCCAGCGCCTGGAGCTGAGACAGGAACGGCTCCAGCTTGTTCAGCCGCAGGGCGCAAGGGCCGTCGCACTTGGCGTTGTCCGGGTCCGGGTGGGCCTCCAGGAACAACCCGGCCAGGCCTTGGCTCAAGCCGGCCTTGGCCAGGTCGGTGACCTGGGCACGGCGGCCGCCGGCGGAATCCGAACGCCCGCCGGGCATCTGCAGGGCGTGGGTGACGTCGAAGAACACCGGGTATTCGAACTGCTTCATGATGCCGAAGCCCAGCGGGTCGACCACCAGGTTGTTGTAACCGAAGCTGGTGCCGCGCTCGCAGAGGATCAGCTGATCGTTACCGGCCTCGACGCATTTGGCGAGGATGTGCTTCATCTCGTGGGGCGCCAGGAACTGCGCCTTCTTGATGTTGATCACGGCCTTGGTCTTGGCCATGGCCACGACCAGGTCGGTCTGCCGCGAGAGGAAGGCTGGCAGTTGGATGATGTCGCACACTTCGGCGACCACGGCCGCTTGCGCAGGCTCGTGGACGTCAGTGATCAGCGGCACGTTGAAGGTGCGCTTGATCTCTTCGAAAATGCGCATGCCCTCTTCCAGGCCCGGGCCACGGTACGAGCTGACCGACGAACGGTTAGCCTTGTCGAAGCTGGCCTTGAACACGTAAGGGATACCGAGTTTCTCGGTGACCTTCACGTATTCCTCGCACACTTGCATGGCCAGGTCGCGGGATTCCAGCACGTTCATGCCACCGAACAGCACCATTGGCTTGTCGTTGGCAATCTCGATGGAACCTACGCGAATGGTTTTCTGCGTCATGGGTCAAGCCTTCTTCTGATGTTGAACCAGGGCTGCCTTGACGAAGCCACTGAACAGCGGGTGGCCATCGCGCGGCGTCGAGGTGAACTCGGGGTGGAACTGGCAGGCCACGAACCACGGGTGGTCCTTGGCTTCGACCACTTCAACCAACGCGCCATCACCGGAGCGACCGGAGACCACCAGGCCACCTTCGACCAGCTGTGGCAGCAGGTTGTTGTTGACCTCGTAACGGTGGCGGTGGCGCTCGACGATCACATCCTTGGCGTAGCAGTCGTGCACCTTGGAGCCGCCTACCAGCTGGCAGTCCTGGGCGCCCAGGCGCATGGTGCCGCCCAGGTCGGAGCTTTCGGTACGAGTCTCGACCGCGCCGGTGGCGTCTTCCCACTCGGTGATCAGGCCGACCACCGGGTGGCCGCTGGCGCGGTCGAACTCGGTGGAATTGGCGTCTTTCCAGCCCATCACGTTACGGGCGAACTCGATGACCGCCACTTGCATGCCCAGGCAGATACCCAGGTACGGCACCTTGTTCTCGCGAGCGAACTGCACCGCGGTGATCTTGCCTTCCACGCCGCGCAGGCCGAAACCGCCCGGTACCAGGATGGCGTCGGCGCCTTCCAGCAGGCCGGTGCCCTGGTTCTCGATGTCTTCGGAGTCGATGTAGCGCAGGTTCACCTTGGTGCGGTTGGCGATACCGGCGTGGCTCATGGCCTCGATCAGCGACTTGTAGGCATCCAGCAGTTCCATGTACTTGCCGACCATGGCGATGGTGACTTCGTGCTCAGGGTTGAGCTTGGCGTCGACCACTTTTTCCCACTCGGACAGGTCGGCGCTGCCGCACTGCAGGCCGAAGCGCTCGACCACGAAATCGTCCAGGCCCTGGGCGTGCAGCATGCCCGGGATCCGGTAGATGGTGTCGGCGTCTTCCAGGGAAATCACCGCGCGCTCTTCGACGTTGGTGAACAGCGCGATCTTGCGGCGCGACGACACGTCGACGTGGTGGTCGGAACGGCAGATCAGCACGTCAGGCTGCAGGCCGATGGAGCGCAGCTCCTTGACCGAGTGCTGGGTCGGCTTGGTCTTGGTCTCACCGGCGGTGGCGATGTACGGCACCAGGGTGAGGTGCATCAGCATCGCGCGCTTGGAACCGATTTCCACGCGCAGCTGGCGAATGGCTTCGAGGAACGGCTGCGACTCGATGTCACCCACGGTGCCACCGATTTCCACCAAAGCCACGTCGGCATCGCCGGCGCCCTTGATGATGCGGCGCTTGATTTCGTCGGTGATGTGCGGGATCACCTGGATGGTCGCGCCCAGGTAGTCGCCGCGGCGCTCCTTGCGCAGCACGTGCTCGTACACGCGGCCGGTGGTGAAGTTGTTGTTCTGAGTCATGGTCGTGCGGATGAACCGCTCGTAGTGGCCCAGGTCGAGGTCGGTTTCGGCGCCGTCATGGGTGACGAACACTTCACCATGCTGGAAGGGGCTCATGGTACCCGGATCGACGTTAATGTACGGATCCAGCTTGAGCATGGTGACCTTGAGCCCCCGCGCCTCCAGGATGGCCGCCAATGAAGCCGAAGCAATGCCTTTCCCCAATGAAGAAACAACACCGCCCGTGACGAAGATGTAGCGCGTCATGAAAAACCCTAGAAGTCTGCGTTAAAGCGGTCAGAGCCGCCGGGGAAAGCGAAGGAAGGCCGAAGCCCCCGACGGCCAACAATCATTTGGCCATCGGCAACCCCTGCGAATTCGGGAACTCACAGAAGTTGTATCAAGAAGGGAGCGTAGTCTACCGGAAACCCCCTTTCATCTCAAACGTTGCGCGTTCGTCGGTGGCGACCACTGCAATGCGGCGCTCTCGCGGTTGAGCCGCGGCAGGTTGGCGACCCCGCGCAACTGGCCGTCGATGAACAGCAGCGGCAGGCGGCCGCGGGCGAAGGCCGGCACGCCCAGCTCGTTGAGCAGGCGCTTGAGGTCGCGGGTGCCGCGCCCTTCGAGATAGAGGGTTTCGCCGCCTTCGCGGTAGCGAATTTCGACCTGGCCGGCGGGTGCTTCCCGCAGCCAGCGCAGCTCGCCGTTGTCGGCCAGTTGCAGGGGCTGCAGCGGTTCGGGCCAGGGCGTTGGCTGCAGCGGCGGCGCCTGCAGCCAACAGCCGGCCAGCCACCACACGCGCTGCTGGCTGGCGTGCAATTCGCCGTCGGCCAGGCGCCAAACCGGGGTAGCCTGCGGCGTAGCGTCGCGCAGGTCGGCCCAACCGGCCCAATGGGCGGCGTCCGGGAGGCGCGTCAGGGGCGCGAGCCAGGTCTGCATGGCGTTGCGTTGGCGCGCGGCAGACAGCCGCTGCAGGGGTGGCAGGGCCAGCGTCGGCACCTGCAGCCAGTCGTAGGGGTTGCCCTGCTGAGCGAGTTCAAGGTCCTCGCGGCCCAGCTCCTCGAGCAATTGCAGGGCTTCGGCGACATGGTCGGCTGCCCGGCTGATGTTCTGGGCGGCTTGCGGCCAGCGACTGGCTAACAGCGGAAACACCTGCAGGCGCAAAAAATTTCGCGAAGGGGCGTCGTCGGCGTTGGTCGGGTCTTCGATCCAGCTCAGGTCTTGCGCGCGCGCGTAGGCCAGCAGCTGGGCCCTGGGCCTGTCGAGCAAAGGCCTGGCAAGGGTGCCAGCGCCCAACGGCCGCTGCCGGGGCATGGCGGCCAAGCCGCGTACGCCGGCACCGCGCAACAGACGGAACAGCAGGGTTTCGGCTTGATCGTCGCGGTGTTGTGCGGTCAGTAGCACATCGCCCTCGTGCAGGCAGGTGATGAAGGCCTGGTAGCGCGCATCTCGGGCGGCCTGCTCGAGGCTCGCGCCGGGTTTTACCTGGACGTGGATGACTTGCAGTGGGACGCCCAGGCGCTCGCATACGCTGCGGCAGTGGTCCGGCCAGGCGTCGGCAGCGGCTTGCAAGCCGTGGTGGATGTGGATGGCGCTGAGGGACGGCAGAGGGTGCTGCCGGGACAGTTCGGCGAGCTGGTGCAGGAGGACGGTGGAGTCGAGGCCGCCGGAGAAGGCAACGTGCCAGGTGGGGGCTTGGCGGTGGGGGGCGAGTTGTTGCAGGAGGTCATCGAGCATCGGGGAGCCCTTGATGAAGATCAAAGGCTCGCAGGCTGCGCCAGCTCCTACACAGATTGATGCAAGGCGTTACCCATTTGGCATGCCCGACGCGGTCAGTGTAGGAGCTGGCGCAGCCTGCGAGCTGTTGCCGATCGCAGGCGCACCGCCAGGTCAGGTCAGATCTTACAAACCGTAGCTCATCAACCGCTCGTAACGACGCGCCAGCAGCGCTTCGTTGTCCAGGCCCTTGAGCATCGCCAGTTGCGAGGTCAGCTCGGCGCGGATGTTCGCGGCGGTGGTGGCCGGGTCGCGATGGGCGCCGCCCAGTGGCTCGTTGATGACCTTGTCGACGATACCCAGGCCTTTCAGGCGCTCGGCGGTGATGCCCATGGCTTCAGCGGCATCCGGCGCCTTGTCGGCGGTTTTCCACAGGATCGAGGCGCAGCCTTCTGGCGAGATCACCGCGTAGGTGGAGTATTGCAGCATGTTCAGCTGGTCGCACACACCAATGGCCAGTGCACCGCCCGAACCGCCTTCGCCGATCACGGTAGCGATGATCGGCGTTTTCAGCCGGGCCATCACGCGCAGGTTCCAGGCGATTGCCTCGCTCTGGTTACGCTCTTCGGCGTCGATGCCCGGGTAGGCGCCCGGGGTGTCGATGAAGGTCAGGATCGGCATCTTGAAACGCTCGGCCATTTCCATCAGCCGGCACGCCTTGCGGTAGCCCTCTGGGCGCGGCATGCCGAAGTTGCGGCGCACCTTTTCGCGGACTTCACGGCCCTTTTGATGACCGATGACCATGACCGGCTCGTCGTTCAGGCGGGCGATACCGCCAACGATAGCGGCGTCGTCGGAGAAGTGACGGTCGCCGTGCAGTTCGTCGAACTCGGTAAAGATGTGCTGGATGTAGTCCAGGGTGTAAGGACGACGCGGATGGCGTGCCAGGCGCGCGATCTGCCAGCTGGTCAGGTTGCCGAAAATGCTCTCGGTCAGCGTGCTGCTCTTGTCCTGAAGACGCGAGATCTCATCGCCGATATTGAGAGAGTTATCGTTACCGACCAGGCGCAGCTCTTCGATCTTGGCTTGCAGGTCGGCAATCGGCTGTTCGAAATCAAGAAAATTCGGGTTCATAGTCTTCCGTCTTGGGTCGACGGCCAGGCGGCCGGCCGGTTGATCCGTTTGGCGCCATACCTTACGGAATTGGCGCATTCAGGTCGAGTTTAAAAATCAGGTCGAGCCATGCCACGCGGTCGGCGCACTAGAAAAAACGCCGCCCGCAGGCTCTGAATCAACGGTATTGCAAAAAGACGTTCTCACGCCCGAACTGGTCACGCAGCGCTTGAATCAAGCTGTCGGCCGGGTCGATTCGCCAGGCCTCGCCAAACTGCAGCATGGCCTTGGCATCCTGGCCGGTGTAGTCCATGGTCACCGGGCAGGCGCCACGATGGCGCTTCAACAGGTCGCCAAGCCAGGTCATGCGGTCGCCTTTAAGCGCTTCCACGTTGACTTTCAGGCGCAGGCTTTCAGCCAATTGGGTGCGCGCGTCTTCCATGGTCATCACCCGCTTGACCCGCAGGCGCAGGCCGCCGGAGAAGTCGTCGTTACTGACTTCGCCCTCGACCACCACCACGGCATCGGTCTGCAACAAATGCTGGGCCGACACATACGCATCGGCGAACAGCGACGCCTCGATGCGCGCCGAGCGGTCGTCGAGGGTGATGAAGCCCATCTTGTCGCCCTTCTTGTTCTTCATCACCCGCAGGGCAATGACCATGCCGGCCACCGTCTGGCTCTCGCGCGAAGGCTTGAGGTCGATGATGCGCTGGCGGGCGAAACGGCGGATCTCGCCTTCGTATTCGTCAATGGGGTGACCGGTGAGGTACAGGCCCAGGGTGTCTTTCTCGCCGCGCAGGCGCTCCTTGAGGGTCAGCGGGCGCGCCTTGCGATGTACGGCGTAGACGTCGGCGTCGGCCTCGACGAACAGCCCGCCAAACAGGTCGGCATGGCCGCTGTCGTGGGTACGCGCGGTCTGTTCGGCGGCCTTGATCGCCTCTTCCATGGCGGCCAGCAGCACCGCGCGGTTCTGGTCGATATGGGCCTGGTACGCCTTGGGCTCAGCGTGAAAGAACGGCCCGAGACGGTCCAGCGCGCCACTACGGATGAGGCCGTCGAGGGTGCGCTTGTTGATACGCTTGAGGTCTACCCGCTCGCAGAAATCGAAAAGGTCGGTGAACGGGCCAGCCTGGCGCGCTTCGACAATCGCCTCGACCGGGCCTTCGCCCACACCTTTGATGGCGCCCAGGCCATAGACGATGATGCCGTCGTCGTTCACCGTGAACTTGAACTCCGAGGTGTTCACGTCTGGCGCGTCGAGGCGCAGCTTCATGGTGCGCACTTCTTCGATCAAGGTCACGACCTTGTCGGTGTTGTGCATATCCGCCGACAGTACCGCGGCCATGAACGGCGCCGGGTAGTGGGTCTTGAGCCAGGCGGTCTGGTACGACACCAGGCCGTAGGCGGCCGAGTGGGATTTGTTGAAGCCGTAGCCGGCGAACTTTTCCACCAGGTCGAAGATGTTGCCCGCGAGGTCGGCCTCGATGTTGTTGTTGGCGCAACCTTCGATGAAACCACCGCGCTGCTTGGCCATCTCCTCGGGCTTTTTCTTGCCCATGGCGCGGCGCAGCATGTCGGCGCCGCCGAGGGTGTAGCCGGCCATCACCTGGGCGATCTGCATCACCTGTTCCTGGTACAGGATGATGCCGTAGGTCGGCGCCAGTACCGGCTTGAGGCCTTCGTACTGGTAGTCGGGGTGCGGGTAGGCCAGTTCGGCGCGGCCGTGCTTGCGGTTGATGAAGTCGTCCACCATGCCCGATTGCAGCGGGCCCGGGCGGAACAGCGCCACCAGTGCGATAAGGTCTTCGAGGCAGTCGGGCTTGAGCTTCTTGATCAGCTCCTTCATGCCGCGCGATTCAAGCTGGAACACAGCCGTGGTTTCGGCCTTCTGCAGCAGCGTGTAGGTGGGCTTGTCGTCCAGCGGGATGAAGGCGATGTCGAGCGGCGCTTCGTCGACCTTGGCGCGCTCGCGGTTGATGGTTTTCAGGGCCCAGTCGATGATCGTCAGGGTCCGCAGGCCGAGGAAGTCGAACTTCACCAGGCCGGCCGCCTCGACGTCGTCCTTGTCGAACTGGGTTACCAGGCCGCCACCCTCTTCGTCGCAGTAGATCGGCGAGAAGTCGGTGAGCTTGGTCGGTGCGATCACCACGCCACCGGCGTGCTTGCCCACGTTCCGGGTCACGCCCTCAAGCTTGAGGGCCATGGACCAGATTTCCGCCGCCTCTTCGTCGGTCTTGAGGAAGTCGCGCAGGATCTCTTCCTGCTCGAAGGCTTTTTCGAGGGTCATGCCCACTTCGAAGGGGATCATTTTCGACAGGCGGTCGGCCAGGCCATAGGACTTGCCCTGCACCCGCGCCACGTCCCGCACCACCGCCTTGGCCGCCATGGAACCGAAGGTGATGATCTGGCTGACCGCGTTGCGGCCGTACTTGTCGGCCACGTAGTCGATGACCCGGTCGCGGCCGTCCATGCAGAAGTCGACGTCGAAGTCGGGCATGGAGACCCGTTCCGGGTTGAGGAAACGTTCGAACAGCAGGTCGTACTCGAGGGGGTCGAGGTCGGTGATCTTCTGGACGTAGGCGACCAGCGAACCGGCACCCGACCCCCGCCCTGGCCCCACCGGCACGCCGTTGCTCTTGGCCCACTGGATGAAGTCCATCACGATCAGGAAGTAACCGGGGAAGCCCATCTGGATGATGATGTCGAGCTCGAAATTCAGCCGGTCGACGTATTCCTGGCGTTTCTCTTCGTAGTTCGGCGTGGTCTCTTGCGGCCACAGCACCGCGAGGCGCTCTTCGAGGCCGTCGAACGAGACCTTGCGGAAATACTCGTCGATGGTCAGGCCATCGGGGATCGGGTAGTCGGGCAGGAAGTGCTTGCCCAGCTTGACGTCGATGTTGCAGCGCTTGGCGATCTCGACGGTGTTTTCCAGGGCCTCGGGCAAGTCGCTGAACAGTTCGGCCATCTCTTCCGGGCTTTTCAGGTACTGCTGGTCGCTGTAGTTCTTCGAGCGGCGCGGGTCGTCGAGGGCCCGGCCTTCGCCGATGCACACGCGGGTTTCATGGGCCTCGTAGTCTTCGGGCTTGATGAAACGCACATCGTTGGTGGCCACCAGCGGCGCGCCCACGCGGTCAGCCAAGGCGACGGCGGCGTGCAGGTATTCTTCGTCGTTGGCGCGGTTGGTACGCTGCACTTCCACGTAGAACCGGTCAGGGAACACCGCCATCCACTCGCGCAGCAGGCCCTCGGCGTCGCCGGGGTTGCCGCCAAGCAGGGCCATGCCGACTTCGCCTTCGCGGGCGGCAGACAGGCAGATGACCCCTTCACTGGCCTCGGCCACCCACTCGCGCTCGATGATCACCTGGCCATTGCGCTGGCCGTCGATGAAGCCGCGGGAGATCAGCTCGGTGATGTTGCGGTAGCCCTGGGCGTTCATGGCCAGCAGGCTGATACGGCTCAGCGCAGCATCGGCGTCGCGCCCGGCCAGCCACAGGTCGGCGCCACAGATGGGCTTGATACCAGCGCCCATGGCGGTCTTGTAGAACTTCACCAGCGAGCACATGTTGTTCTGGTCGGTCACCGCCACGGCGGGCATGTTCATACCGGCCAGGGCCTTGACCAGCGGCTTGATCCGCACCAGGCCGTCGACCAGGGAATATTCGGTGTGCAGGCGAAGATGTACGAAAGAGACCGACATGTTGATCCTGTGAAAAATGACTGAAGGCCCGGCCGCCAAGCCGCTCGACCTGACGGGAGCGGCTTGGCGGCGGCGAGCTTTAGCGGTAGATAACGCTGCGCGACTCACTGGCCGGGATTGTACCGGTGTGCGCCCAAAACATCAGCAGGCGGACTGTTACACCAAGTCTGGATCAAGGCTGGCGCGGGCTTCCCACGCGGCTCGCACTGGCGCGAACGAGCGCCGGTGAATCGGCGTTGGGCCCAGGCGGGCCAAGGCTTCCAGGTGCACCGGGGTGGGGTAGCCCTTGTGCCCGCCGATGCCATAGCCCGGGTAGATCAATTCGAAAGCGGACATTTCCCGGTCACGGCTGACCTTGGCCAGGATCGACGCGGCGGCGATCGCCGGTACCTTGGCATCGCCCTGCACCACCGGCGCCGACGGCACGCTGAGCTGGGGGCAGCGGTTGCCGTCGATCAACGCCAGCCGTGGGGTGATGCTCAGGCCCTCGACTGCGCGCTTCATGGCCAGCATGGTGGCATGGAGAATGTTCAGGCGGTCGATCTCGTCGACCTCGGCACGCGCAATGCACCAGGCCAGGGCCTTCTCGCAAATTTCTTCGTACAGCAGCTCGCGCTTGGCTTCGGTGAGCTTCTTCGAGTCGTTGAGGCCGAGAATCGGCCGCCGCGGGTCGAGGATCACCGCTGCCGTGACCACAGCGCCGCACAGTGGGCCGCGGCCGACCTCGTCGACGCCTGCCACCAGTTCTTCGACCAGGTTGAAATCCAGGCCCATCTGCAATTGTTTATTCATTGGGCGGCGGTCTCCTGGCCGAGCAAGGCCAGCACGGCTTCGGCGGCCTGGTTGGAAGCGTCGCGGCGCAGCGTGCGGTGAATGGCGTCGAAGCCTTCAGTCTGCTCGCGGCCGGAATCGATCAAGGGGAGCAGCGTATTGGCCAGCGCTTCGGGCGTGGCCGCATCCTGCAACAACTCCGGCACCAGCAAGCGCTGGGCCAGCAGGTTGGGCAGGGACACGTAGGGGCTTTTGACCATACGCTTGAGAATGAAGAAGGTCAGCGCCGACAGGCGGTAGGCCACTACCATCGGCCGCTTGTACAGCAGCGCTTCCAGGGTCGCGGTACCGGAGGCGATCAGCACCGCATCGCACGCCGCGAGGGCGAGGTGCGACTGGCCGTCCAGCAGCTTGACCGGCAGGCTGCGGCCTTCGAGCATGGCCTCCAGCTGGGCGCGGCGCGAAGGGTTGGCGCAGGGGATCACGAAGCTCAGCTCCGGGCGCTGTGCCAACAGCAACTGGGCGGCGTCCAGGAACAACTCGCCGAGGCGCCCGACTTCGCCGCCGCGGCTGCCCGGCATCAGGGCGACCAGTGGTGCGGCCGCCTCCACGCCCAGGGTCACGCGTGCAGCCTGGCGGTCGGCGTCCAATGGAATGGTGTCAGCCAGCGGGTGCCCGACGAACCGCACCGGCACGCCCTGTTCTTCATAGAAGCGCGCCTCGAACGGCAGCAAGGTGAGCATCAGGTCGCAGCCTTCGCGAATCTTCAGCACGCGCTTCTGCCGCCAGGCCCAGACCGACGGACTCACGTAGTGCACGGTCTTGATGCCAGCATGGCGCAGCTTGAGTTCGATATTGAGGGTGAAATCCGGTGCATCGATGCCGATGAACACGTCCGGGCGCTCACCGATCAGCGTGGCGATCAGCTCCTTGCGGCGCTGCAGCAACTCGCGCAGGCGGCCCAGCACTTCCACCAGGCCCATGACCGACAAGCGTTCCATGGGGAAATACGACTGCATGCCCTCGGCTTCCATCAGCGGGCCACCCACACCGATGAAACGGATGCCGGGGTGGCGCACCTTGAGCGCGCGCATCAGGCCGGAGCCGAGGATGTCGCCGCTGGCTTCGCCGGCCACAAGGGCGACGGTCAGGGGTGCAACGGCAGGCACTTGGGACACGGGCATCAGCGGGTGATGCCCCGCGAGGAACTCTCGATGGACTTGAGGAACACCGCCACTTCCGGGTATTGCGCAGCGGGCTCGGCCAGTTCGGCGATCGCCTTGTCGACGGTCAGCCCCTGGCGGTACACCACTTTGTAGGCACGGCGCAGGGCCTGGATGGCTTCATTGCTGAACCCCCGGCGGCGCATGCCTTCGAAGTTCATGCTGCGGGCTTCGGCTGGGTTGCCGAACACGGTGACGAACGCGGGCACGTCCTTGCCGATGGCAGTACCCATGCCGGAAAAGCTGTGGGCGCCGATATGGCAGAACTGGTGAACCAAGGTGAAACCGGACAGGATCGCCCAGTCGTCGACGTGCACATGGCCGGCCAGCGCGGTGTTGTTGACCAGGATGCAGTGGTTGCCGATCACGCTGTCGTGGCCGATGTGGGCATAGGCCATGACCAGGTTGTGGTCGCCCAGGGTGGTCTCGTGGCGGTCCTGCACGGTGCCACGGTGGATGGTCACACCCTCGCGGATCACGTTGTGATCGCCGATCACCAGGCGAGTTTCCTCACCTTTGTACTTGAGGTCGGGGGTGTCTTCGCCCACCGAGGAAAACTGGTAGATACGGTTGTGCTTGCCGATGCGAGTCGGCCCTTTGAGTATCACGTGGGGACCAATGACGGTCCCCTCGCCGATTTCCACACCTGCACCAACGATCGACCAAGGGCCGACCTCGACACCTTCTGCCAGTTTGGCAGAGGGATCGATGATGGCACGAGGGTCAATCAAACTCATAGTTTACGTTCCGCGCAGATGATTTCAGCGGAGCACACCGGCTTGCCGTCGACCGACGCCGAGCACTCGAACTTCCAGATCTGGCGCTTACAGCTGATGAACTTGGCTTCAAGGATCAGCTGGTCGCCTGGCAGCACGGGTTGGCGAAAGCGCAGCTTGTCGGAGCCGACGAAGTAGTACAGGGTACCGTCCGCAGGCTTCACGTCGAGCATCTTGAACCCAAGGATGCCAGCAGCCTGAGCCATGGCCTCGATGATCAGCACGCCCGGCATGATCGGATGCGCCGGGAAGTGACCATTGAAGAACGGCTCGTTGATGCTGACATTCTTGTAGGCACGAATACGTTGCGCCTCGGTATCGAGCTCCACGACCCGGTCCACCAGCAGGAACGGGTAGCGGTGAGGCAGGTATTCGCGAATTTCGTTGATGTCCATCATTTCTGGGGGAAGCCTGTATAAAAGATAGGGAGCGCGCGGCGCGTGCGCAGCACTCCTATTACAAATCAAGGAGGCATTCTAACGGCAGTGCACACTTGATGGGAAAATGGTATCAGCCTTCTGATGAATCTGGACCGTCCCGGGTCACGGCCTTCACCTGCTTTTCTACCTGAACCAGGCGCCGCGACATGTCGTCGAGCTGGCGAATGCGCGCCGCGCTCTTGCGCCATTCGGCCGCTGGCTGCATCGCCGTACCTGACGAATAGCTGCCCGGCTCGGTGATCGAGCGGGTGACCATGGTCATGCCGGTGATGAACACGTTGTCGCAGATATCGATGTGGCCGACCAGGCCGACGCCGCCCGCCAGCATGCAATGCTTGCCGATACGGGTGCTGCCGGAGATGCCGACACAGGCCGCCATGGCGGTGTGATCGCCAATCTGCACGTTGTGGGCGATCTGGATCTGGTTGTCGAGCTTGACGCCGTTGCCCAGCACGGTATCTGCCAGGGCGCCGCGATCAATGGCGGTATTGACGCCGATTTCGCAGTCATCACCGACGATCACGCCGCCAATTTGTGCGATTTTCTGCCATACGCCCTTCTCGTTGGCAAAGCCGAAGCCTTCCCCACCGAGCACGGCGCCGGACTGAATCACTACCCGCTGGCCAATGCGTACGTCGTGGTACAGGGTGACCCGCGGTGCCAGCCAGCCGCCATCACCGATCACGCAGCGAGCGCCGATGAAGCACTGGGCACCGACGGTCACGCCGGCGCCAATACGCGCACCGCCTTCGATTACCGCGAAGGCGCCAACACTGGCGCTAGGGTCGACCTGGGCATCAGCGGCGACCACGGCCGTGGGGTGCACGCCCGCAGGCGCCTTGGGCTTGGGATCGAACAGATGGGAAATTCGCGCGTAGGCCAGGTACGGGTCCGGCACCACCAGCGCATCGCCGGCGTAGGCTTCGGCATCGGCAGCCTTGAGCAGCACCGCGCCCGCCTGGGTATCGACCAGGTATTTGCGGTACTGCGGGTTTGCCAGGAAGCTCAACTGAGCTGGGCCGGCCTCTTGTAAAGTGGCCAGCCCAGTAATGGTCTTCCCTGCAGTGCCACGCACGGTGGCACCCAGGACCTCGGCCAACTCGCCGAGTGTGTAGTTCGCGGTCATATCAGCGCGACTGGTTCATGCGCTCGATAACCTGGCGAGTGATGTCGTACTGCGGTTTGACATCGATCACTGCGCCACGCTCGAGAACCAGGTCGAAAGCACCCTGCTTGATCACGCCTTCAACGGCACCGTCCAATTTGGGTTTCAGCTGTTGCAGCATGTCACGGTCAGCGGCGGCCTTGGCTTCGTTCAGCTCCTTGGACTGGAACTGGAAGTCGCGGGCTTTCTGCTTGAAGTCCAGCTCCAGCTTCTCGCGCTCACCCTGGGCCAGCTTGTCGCCACCGGCAACCAGCTTGTCCTGGATGGCCTTGGCGCTGCTTTCCAGCGCTTTGAGCTTGGTCAGCTGCGGGCCGAACTTCTTCTCGGCATCCACGGCGTATTTCTTGGCCGCGTCCGATTCCAGCAATGCCATTTGATAGTTCAGCACTGCGATTTTCATGTCGGCAAACGCCGGGGTAGCACCGAGGGAAGCAGCCAGGGTGGCGGCCAGTACTACCATTTGAGTCAGCTTACGCACAATGAACTCCTGCAGAATTCGAGGTTATGTCCTGAAAACCAGACCTTAGAAGGTCTGGCCCAGCGAGAATTGGAAGAACTGGGTTTCGGCGTTGGTCGGCTTCTTGATCGGCATCGCCAGGGCGAAGCTCAACGGGCCGAGTGCGGTGACCCAGGTCACGCCCACACCGGTGGATATGGCGATGTTGGACAGGTCGACACCGGCGCAGTCGACCGAGTTGGCCTCGCAGCTGGTGTTGAACACGTTACCGGCATCGACGAACACCGAGGTGCGCAACGAACGTTGGTCTTTCACGAACGGCAGCGGGAACAGGATCTCGGCACCGCCGGTGATCTGGACGTTACCACCGAAGGCCAGTGGATCCTGGTCCGGGTCGGCAGTCGTACCGTTCTTGCCGCTGCTCGGCGTACTGCGCGGGCCCAGGGTGCTGTCCTTGAAGCCACGGACCGAGTTGAAGCCACCGGCATAGTAGTTTTCATAGAACGGCAGTGCGCTGGTCGAACCATAGCCGCCGCCATAACCCAGTTCGCTGTGGAAGCGCGCAGTGTAGTTGTCGGTGATCGGTGCGAACAGCTGGCCGCGGTAGTCGATCTTGTAGAACGACAGGTCGCTGCCCGGAATGGTCACTTCGCCGGTCAGGCTCTGGGAAGCGCCGCGGGTCGGCAAGGTGCCCTTGTTCAGCGTCGACGACGACCAGCCCACAGAAGCCTTGTAGTTCAGGAAGCTGTCGCCTTCACGGTTGATGAAGTCGAAGATCTGGTCAACGGTATAGGTACCGGTCTTGATCTTGTCCTGCTGAGCCGTCAGGCCGAAGTTCAGGCGCGAGGTTTCGCTGATCGGGTAACCGAAGTTCACACCACCGCCCAGGCTGTCTACCGAGTAGCTGGCGATGTCGACGTCCAGGTCCTTGTAGTTCGTGGTGCGGTAGAACACGTTGTAACCCAGGCTGACGCCATCCGGAGTGAAATACGGATTCACGTAGCTGAAGTTGTAACGGCTCTGGTATTCGCTGCGGGTCAGGCCGATGGAGACCTTGTTACCGGTACCCAGGAAGTTGTTCTGGCTGATCGAACCGCCGAGGATCAAGCCCGCGCTCTGGGCGAAACCGACGCTGGCGGTGATCGAACCGGAGGCTTGCTCTTCCACGTCGTAGTTGACGTCGACCTGGTCGTCAGTACCCGGTACTGGCGGGGTCGCGACCTTCACTTCCTTGAAGAAGCCCAGGCGCTCAAGGCGAACCTTGGACTGGTCGATCAGGTAGGTCGAGGCCCAGCCACCTTCCATCTGGCGCATCTCGCGGCGCAGCACCTGGTCATCGGACTTGGTGTTGCCACGGTAGTTGATGCGGTTCACGTAGGCGCGCTTGCCCGGATCGACGGCGAAGGTGATATCGACCTTCTTGGTGTCGGCATGGGGCACCGGCACGCCATTGACGTTGGCAAAGGTATAGCCATCGTTACCCAGGCGGCGGGTGATCAGCTCGGAGGTGTTGGTCATGACCTTGCGCGAAAACACCTGGCCTGGCTTGACCAGCAGCAATGCCTGCACCTGATCTTCCGGCACCTTGAGGTCGCCGGTCAGCTTGACGTCGCCGACGGTGTACTTCTCGCCTTCGGTGACGTTGACGGTGATGTAGACGTGCTTCTTGTCCGGGGTGATGGACACCTGGGTGGAGGCGATATCCATGTTGATATAGCCGCGGTCCAGGTAGTACGAGCGCAGGCGCTCGAGGTCACCGGAAAGCTTTTCACGAGCGTACTTGTCGTCGTTCTTGAAGAACGACAGCCAGTTGGTGGTCTTCAGCTCGAACAGGTCGGTCAGGTCTTCTTCGGAGAAGACCGTGTTGCCCACCACGTTGATGTGCTGAATCGCCGCCACGGTGCCTTCGTTGATCTTGATTTTCAGACCCACGCGGTTACGCGGCTGCGGTTCCACCTCGGTGTCGACCGTAGCCGAGTAGCGGCCCTGGGCAACGTACTGGCGTTGCAGCTCGTTACGCACACCTTCAAGGGTGGCGCGCTGGAAGATCTCGCCCTCGGCGAGACCCGATTGTTTCAGACCCTTCATCAGGTCTTCGGTGGAGATGGCCTTGTTGCCCTCAATGTCGATACTCGCGACCGAAGGACGTTCGACGACATTGATGACCAGGACGTTACCGTCGCGCCCCAGTTGGATGTCCTGGAAGAATCCAGTTTTGAACAATGCACGAGTGGATTCCACAAGACGCCGATCGTCCGCAGTCTCGCCCACGTTCAGGGGCAAGGCACCAAAGACGCTGCCGGCGGATACCCGCTGCAGGCCGTTGACACGGATATCGGAGATGGTGAAGGACTCAGCGTGAACTTCGGCGATCATCAATACGGACAGAACCGCAGTTAGCAGCAGACGTTTCATGAAGTCCTTTCTTATTCCAACTGGCAATAAACAAACTGCCGCAGAGGCGGCAGGTTCGCAATTGAACGAGCTTTACAGTCGACCCAAATCGTTGATCAGGGCAAGCAACATCACCCCGACTACCAAACTGATACCGATCTGGATCCCCCAACCTTGTACCCGATCAGAGACTGGGCGACCACGCACCCACTCGATCAGGTAGAACAACAAATGCCCCCCATCCAGTACGGGGATGGGCAGCAAATTGAGAACTCCGAGGCTTATGCTCAGGTAGGCGAGGAAATTCAGAAAATCTCCCACACCCGACTGGGCCGAAGCGCCCGCCACTTTAGCAATGGTTATCGGTCCACTCAAGTTTTTTACCGAGAGCTCGCCGAACAGCATTTTCTTCAGTGAATCAAGGGTCAGCACACTCATGGTCCAGGTACGACGCGCACCTTCGACCACGGCATCCAAAGGCCCGTAGCGAACTTCGCGCAGCATCGTGGCTGGCCACTCGCCGCCTTTGACCCCTGCCCCCAGATAACCGGTGCCTGCCTTGCCTTCGCCACGGCGGGCCAAGGTCACGGGGACGTCGATTTGAGCACCTTCGCGCTCCACATGCAGCACAATTCGGGTATCAGGACGTAAACGTACGGCCTCGACCAACGCCTGCCAATCGGCCAATGGCGCACCGTCCAGGGCCAGCAAGTGGTCACCGGTTTTCAGACCGGCGGCCGCGCCTGGACCCTCCGGATCGATTTCCGCCAGTACCGGGGCAACCACTGGTCGCCAAGGTTGGATACCCAGGGACTTGATCGGGTCGGGTTCGTCGGAACCCTTGAGCCAGCCGTCCAGCTTGACGCTATGGCTGACGGCAGCGCTGCTGCCTTCATCCTGCACGCCGATCTGCAGGGTGCCGGTCTCACCCAGGCGGCGAACCAGTTCGAGGTTGACCCCGGCCCAGCCGCGGACGGCTCCGCCATCAACGGTTACAATTTCCTGCCCACTCGCGAGCCCAGCCTGCGCCGCCATGCTGCCCGGCTCGACCGAGCCGATGACAGGGCGTACCTGCTGGCTGCCGACCATCGCCAGGATCCAGAAGAAGAACAGTGCCAGCAGGAAGTTGGCGATCGGCCCCGCCGCAACGATGGCGATGCGCTGGCCGACGGGCTTGCGATTGAACGACTGCTCGACCAGGTGGGGCGGCACTTCGCCCTCACGCTCGTCGAGCATTTTCACATAGCCGCCCAGCGGAATGGCGGCCAACACGTATTCGGTGTCCTGCTTGTCGCGCCAGCGCAGCAACGGCATGCCGAAGCCCACGGAGAAACGCAGCACTTTCACGCCGCAGCGCCGCGCGACCCAGAAATGGCCAAATTCGTGGAAAGTCACCAGCACGCCGAGGGCGACCAGGGTGCCGACAATCATGTAGAGCGCACTCATAGAAGTCTCCCGTCAGCCGCGCACTGAAATAAAGGGCGGCACTGTACCAGCCAAGTTGTCATCGAAACGTCAACGGCCATGGGTAGCGAGCCAGCTTTGCGCCAATTCGCGAGCCCTGGCATCCGCGGCGAACACGGCATCCAGGCCCTGCACCGCCACGACTGGCTCACGGGCCAGCACGGCTTCGATCATACTCGCGATCTCGGCATAGCGCAGGCGACCTCCAAGGAACGCCGCCACGGCCACTTCGTTGGCAGCATTGAGCAGCGCCGGCGCGCTGCCACCGGCCTGCGCGGCTTCACGGGCCAGGCGCAGGCAAGGGAAACGCTGTTCGTCGGGCGCTTCGAAATCGAGCCGGGCAATGGCGAACAGGTCCAGCGGCGCCACACCGGAGTCGATGCGCTCCGGCCAGGCCAGGGCATTGGCGATCGGCGTGCGCATATCGGGGTTGCCCAACTGCGCCAGTACCGAGCCATCCACGTAATCGACCAGCGAATGGATCACACTTTGCGGGTGCACCACCACCTCGACCTGCTCGGGCCGGGCATCGAACAGCCAGCAGGCTTCGATCAGCTCCAGGCCCTTGTTCATCATGGTTGCCGAGTCGACGGAAATCTTGCGCCCCATGGACCAGTTCGGGTGGGCGCAGGCCTGCTCGGGGGTCACGCTCTGCAGGTCGGCCAGGGGCGTGCAGCGGAACGGGCCGCCCGAGGCCGTCAGCAGAATGCGGCGCACCCCGACCTTGGCCAGGCCCTGGCCGTAATGGCTGGGCAGGCACTGGAAAATGGCGTTGTGTTCGCTGTCGATGGGCAGCAGCACCGCGCCGCTGTCGCGTACGGCCTGCATGAACAGCGCGCCGGACATCACCAGCGCTTCCTTGTTGGCCAGCAGCACCTTCTTGCCCGCCCGTACAGCGGCGAGGGTCGGGCGCAGGCCGGCGGCACCGACGATGGCGGCCATGACCGTATCCACCTCGGCGGCCTCGGACACGGCGCACAGCGCTTGCTCGCCCACCAGCACTTCAGTCGCCGAACCGCCAGTCGCCAGGGCGCCCCGCAGGCTGGCGGCAGCCGTCTCGTCTGGCACCACGGCGAAACGCGGCGAGTGGCGCAGGCACAGGGCCAGCAACTCAGGCAGACGCGAATAGCCGGTCAGCGCGAACACTTGGTAGCGCTCGGGATGGCGGGCGATCACGTCCAGGGTACTGAGGCCGATCGAGCCGGTGGCCCCCAGTACGGTAATCAGTTGTGGGCCGTTCACTGTACGCCCCACCCGGCAACCCACAGCAGCACCGCGAACACCGGGATGGCCGCCGTGAGGCTGTCGATACGGTCCAGTACGCCACCATGGCCCGGCAACAGGTTGCTGCTGTCCTTGATGCCGGAGCGGCGCTTGAACATGCTTTCCGTCAGGTCGCCGACCACCGAGATGAACACCACGATGGCCGCAGCCACCAGCGCCCCGAGCAACTGCCGAGCGCTGAAATGCAGAGCAAGGCCGACTACAAGGGTGACCGCCAGGCTGACTGCCAGGCCGCCGTACACGCCTTCCCAGCTTTTACCCGGGCTGACCTGCGGCGCCAGCTTGCGCTTGCCGAACGCGCGGCCGGTGAAATAGGCACCCACGTCGGCGCACCAGACCAGCATCATCACCGCCAGGATCAACCAGTTGCCCGACGGCAAGGCCTTGATATACACCAGGCCCTGCCAGGCCGGCAGCAACACCAGCAGGCCGATCAGCAGCTTGCGCGCCGTGCCCTTCCAGTGCTCGCTGGAGGCCGGATAGGTCAGTACCAACCTTGTGGCCAGCGCCCACCAGAGCACGGCCACGGCTAGCACCACAGGCGCCAAGGAAGGTGAATGGTGCAGCACCAGCAATAGCACGGCGGTGATGGCAGCGAAGCCAAAGCGCGCCGGCTGACCTTCCAGGCCAGCCAGCCGCGCCCATTCCCAAGCGCCAATGGTCACGACCGCGCCAATAAACAGCGAGAACGCCCCACCCTGCAGCAGAAAAAACCCACAGAGGGCAATCGGCAGCAGGATAAGAGCCGTGATAATTCGTTGTTTAAGCATTAAACCCGGGCTCCAGCCTCGACCTGATCGCCCGTTCTACCGAAACGACGCTGACGAGAAGCGAAATCGGCCAGCGCGGTGCGCATGGCCTCGTGTTTGAAGTCCGGCCAGAACAGGTCGGAGAAATACAACTCGGCATAAGCCAGTTGCCACAGCAGGAAGTTGCTGATGCGGTGCTCGCCACCGGTGCGGATACACAGGTCGGGCAACGGCAGGTCACCGGTCGCCAGGCAGGTCTGCAGCAGCTGCGGGGTGATGTCTTCAGGCTGCAGGTGGCCGCCCTGAACTTCACGGGCCAGGCGCTGCGCAGCCTGGGCAATATCCCACTGGCCGCCGTAATTGGCGGCGATCTGCAGGATGAAACGACCATCACCGGCCGTCTGCGCCTCGGCTTCGCGCATGGCGGCCTGCAGCTCGGGATGAAAGCGCGAGCGATCGCCGATGATCCGCAGGCTGATGCGGTTTTCGTTCAGCCGCCGTGCCTCGCGGCGCAAGGCCGTGAGGAACAGCTCCATCAACGCCCCGACCTCCTCGGCCGGGCGCTGCCAGTTCTCGCTGGAGAAGGCGAACAGGGTAAGCACCTCGACCTTGGCCTCGGCACACACCTCGATGACCGCGCGAACGGCATCCACCCCTGCCTTGTGCCCGGCGACACCGGGCAGCAGGCGCTTCTTGGCCCAACGGTTATTACCATCCATGATCACCGCGACGTGTCGCGGTACCGTGGACGACGGCACTGCCAGCTTGGTCTTGTCCATGGAAGCGCGCGGATCCTTATACGGCCATCAAATCGGCTTCTTTCTGCTTCACGGCCGCTTCGATTTCAGCGATGAACTTGTCCGTGATCTTCTGGACTTCGTCAGCGGCGCGGCGCTCTTCGTCTTCGCTGATTTCCTTTTCCTTGACCAGGTCTTTCAGCTGGCTCAGGGCGTCGCGGCGAATGTTGCGCACGGCAACGCGGCCGTCTTCGGCAGCTTCGCGGGCCTGCTTGGTGAAGCCCTTGCGGGTTTCTTCGGTCAGGGCCGGCATGCTGATCAGCAGCAATTCACCCAGGTTGGTCGGATTGAAACCCAGGCCGGAGCTCTGGATGGCCTTGTCGACGGCGGCCAGCATGTTGCGCTCGAACGCCACGACCTGCAGGGTGCGCGAATCCTTCACGGTGACGTTGGCCACCTGGTTCAGCGGGGTGTCGGCGCCGTAGTACGGCACTTGCACGCCACCGAGGATGCTCGGGTGGGCCTGGCCGGTACGGATGCGACTGAACGCGTGGGCCAGGGATTCCAGGGACTTCTTCATGCGTTCCTGGGTGTCTTTCTTGATTTCGTTGATCATTGTTGCTCGCCTTCCTCGATCAGAGTTCCTTCAGCGCCGCCCACTACGATGTTCAGCAAGGCGCCGGGCTTGTTCATGTTGAATACCCGCAACGGCATATTATGGTCGCGGCACAGGCAGATGGCAGTAAGGTCCATCACGCCCAGCTTGCGGTCCAGTACTTCATCGTACGTCAGGCGGTCGAATTTCTCAGCATGCGGATCCTTGAATGGATCAGCAGTGTACACACCATCGACCTTGGTCGCCTTCAACACCACGTCGGCGCCGATTTCGATAGCCCTTAGGCAGGCTGCCGAATCGGTGGTGAAGAATGGGTTGCCGGTGCCGGCGGCGAAGATCACCACGTCGCCCGACTTCAGCAGGCGGTCAGCCTTGCGGCGGTCGTAGTGGTCGGTGACGCCGACCATGGTGATGGCCGACATGACGATGGCCGGGATGTTCGAGCGCTCCAGGGCGTCGCGCATCGCCAGGGCGTTCATCACCGTGGCCAGCATGCCCATGTGGTCGCCGGTGACGCGGTCCATGCCGGCCGCACTGAGCGCTGCGCCACGGAACAGGTTGCCACCACCAATCACCAGGCCGACCTGAACGCCGATACCTACCAGTTGCCCTACTTCCAGGGCCATGCGATCCAGTACTTTCGGATCGATGCCGAACTCTTCCGAGCCCATCAGGGCCTCGCCGCTCAGTTTGAGCAAAATGCGTTTATAGCGAGGTTGACGACCACTCACCTGCTGAGCCATATGCGAGATTCTCCTGCGGCATTGTAAAAAATTCTGGGCGGGCCTCAGACACGGCCTGCGCTAACTCTAGCTTGGCGCCGCTTCAGCGCCATCGGCAATCGGCCTCTTGACCTGGATCACCGCTTGAAACCATGCTGCGCCTTGAAAAAGAGGCTGCGCGCGTAAGCGGGCAGCCTCTTCGGGGCGACAGATGTAGACTCGCCTTATTGCTTGCTGGCAGCCACTTGTGCGGCAACTTCTTCAGCGAAGTTGTCGACTGGCTTCTCGATGCCTTCGCCTACCTGGAAGCGGGTGAAGGAAACGATTTCAGCGCCGGCTTTCTTGACCAGAGCACCGATGGTGACTTCAGGGTTCTTGACGAACGCCTGCTCGACCAGGGAGGCCTCGGCCAGGAACTTCTTGATGCGGCCGTCGATCATGTTGGCAACGATGTTGTCCGGCTTGCCCTTGATCTTCTCTTCGTTCAGTTGCAGGAACACGGCTTTCTCGCGTTCGATTGCATCAGCCGAAACTTCGGTTGGCAGCAGGAACTCAGGGTTGCTGGCAGCAACGTGCATGGCAACGTCACGGGCCAGTTCTACGTCGCCGCCTTTCAGGACAACCAGAACGCCGATCTTGTTACCGTGCAGGTAAGCGCCAACCACGTCGCCTTCAACGCGAGCCAGACGACGGATGTTGACGTTCTCGCCAACTTTACCTACCAGGGCTTCGCGCGCTGGCTCTTGAGCAGCGATCAGCGGGGCAGCATCGGTCAGCTTGTCGGCGAAAGCTTTTTCGACGGAAGCGGCAACGAAGGCCTTGAAGTCTTCCTGCAGAGCCAGGAAGTCGGTCTGCGAGTTGACTTCGAGGATGACAGCGGCTTTGGCGTCGTCAGCGACTTTAACGGCGATAGCGCCTTCAGCGGCAACGTTGCCAGCCTTTTTGGCGGCCTTGATGGCGCCGGAAGCACGCATGTCGTCGATGGCTTTTTCGATGTCGCCGCCGGCCTTGGTCAGGGCCTTCTTGCAATCCATCATGCCTTCGCCGGTGCGCTCACGCAGTTCTTTGACCAACGCTGCAGTAATCTCTGCCATTTCAAAATCCTCTTGGAGTAGGTTTTCAACCATTCCACCCGGCATGCCGGGCGCTTCAATTCTTGTGGAACGGTACCAGCGGGGGCGTGACGGTTTCGCAACAGCGCCAGCAATCACTCCGCCAGTACGTTCTTCAGGTGGCAAAAAGGGGGCCTAGCCCCCTTTTTGCGTACTGAATCAACGCTGGGCGTTAACGACTCAGCCTTCTACCGCTGCAGCAGGCGCGTCCTGGACGTACTCTTCAGTACCGCCAGCAACGTGGTTGCGGCCACGGATAACGGCGTCAGCCATCGAACCCATGTACAGCTGGATGGCGCGAATGGCGTCATCGTTGCCTGGGATGATGTAGTCAACGCCTTCCGGGCTGCTGTTGGTATCGACAACGCCGATGACCGGGATGCCCAGCTTGTTGGCTTCGGTGATTGCAATGCGCTCGTGATCGACGTCGATGACGAACAGGGCATCAGGCAGGCCGCCCATGTCCTTGATACCACCCAGGCTGCGGTCCAGTTTTTCCAGATCGCGGGTGCGCATCAGCGCTTCTTTCTTGGTCAGCTTGGCGAAGGTACCGTCTTCAGCCTGAACTTCCAGTTCGCGCAGACGCTTGATCGACTGACGAATGGTCTTGAAGTTGGTCAGCATGCCGCCCAACCAGCGATGGTCGACGTACGGCGAACCGCAACGTGCTGCTTCTTCAGCGACGATCTTGCCAGCGGAACGCTTGGTGCC
>Ga0308164_10000907_pt1 | contig 39314 bp, 63 predicted proteins | sample PhyTR2_FD_201031 | JGI IMG/M metagenome (GOLD analysis project Ga0308164, IMG submission 201031) | Phyllosphere microbial communities from UC Gill Tract Community Farm, Albany, California, United States - DLSLT.R2 | ecosystem: Host-associated > Plants > Phyllosphere > Unclassified | place: USA... | reverse complement strand
GCTACGGTGAGCTGGCCCTGCGCGAGGCCATCGTGGACAGCAACCGCCGGGGCCGCGCGCTGTCGCTGTACGTGCATGTGCCGTACTGCAGCAGCCCGTGTTTCTACTGCGGCTGCAACCGGGTCATCACCCGCGATCACAGCAAAGGCATCAGCTACGTCGCCCGCGTGCTGAGCGAGGCGGACCTGATGGCGCCGCAGTTCGATCCGGCGCGCGAAGTGATCCAGCTGCACCTCGGCGGTGGCACGCCCAACTTCCTGGCGCCGGCACAGATGCGCGAGTTGATCGATGGTCTGCGCCAGCGCTTCAACTTCAGCACGGCGGCCGCGCGCGATTTCTCCATCGAGCTCGACCCGCGCTTCGTCACACGCGCCGATATCGCGGTGCTCGCCGAGCTGGGCTTCAACCGCGCCAGCCTCGGCGTGCAGGATTTCGATCCGGATGTACAGAAGGCCATCAACCGCGAGCAGGGCGTGGAGGACACACTGGATATCCTGCGTGCCTGCCGCGAGCATGGCTTGCGCTCGGTCAATGTCGATCTGATCTACGGCCTGCCGAAGCAGACACTCCCCGGTTTCGCGCAGACGCTGGAAACCGTGCTGCGCGAGCGACCGGATCGCCTGGCGGTGTATGGGTACGCGCACCTGCCGCACCTGTTCCGCGCGCAGCGCCAGATCGCCGATGCGGATCTGCCCAGCCCCGAGCAGAAGCTGGCCTTGCTGGGCTTGGCGGTGCAGCGCCTCTCAGACGCGGGCTATCAGTACATCGGCATGGATCATTTCGCGTTGCCGGAGGAAGACCTGTCACGGGCACAACGGGCGGGGCAACTGCACCGCAACTTCATGGGCTATACCACGCACGCCGACACCGATCTGGTGGGCCTGGGGGCCAGCGCGATCAGCCACATCGGCGAGACCTACAGCCAGAACCCGCGTGAACTGCCGGCCTGGGAAGCGGCGGTCGATGCAGGGCGGTTGCCGGTCTGGCGCGGCCTGACCCTGGACCAGGACGATGTGCTGCGCGCGGAAGTGATCGGCCAGTTGATGTGCCAGGGAGAAGTGGACGGGGCAGCCGTGGCGGCACGGCACGGCGTGGACTTCGAGACGTATTTCGCCGAGGGACTGCGCGCGCTGGCGGCACTGCAGGCAGACGGCCTGGCCGATTACACGCAGGGCGTGGTGCGCGCGAGCGAGCGCGGGCGCCCACTGCTGCGGCTGCTGGCGATGTGCTTCGACCGCTATCTGACGCAGCCGGACCAGCCCGTGCGGTATTCCCGCGCGATCTGAGCGGACCGCAGTGGCGCGTGCATTCCAAAACCGGGCGCGATCAGGCACCCTATGCGCGCCGTTGCCCGGGTGGCGAAACTGGTAGACGCATCGGACTTAAAATCCGCCGGGGGCAACCCCATGCCGGTTCGATTCCGGCCCCGGGCACCAAGGCTTTCAGCCTGTTATCCACAACTGCACAAGAATTGGACTGTGCAGTTTTTGTGCAGTGAACGCTCATGCCAACTTTTTGATCGCATCGGCCAAATGGCCCGGCGCGAGGTGAGCATACCGCCTCGTCATCGCCAGCGAACTGTGCCCCAGCACCTCCGAAACCGTGTGCAACGACACCCCGGCCTGAACCAGCCAGGACGCGCAGGTGTGGCGCAGATCATGCCAGCGCACGTCTTGCAGCCCGCACGCCTCGCGCGCAGCCGCCCACGACGACCTGACCTGGTCCTCTGAGATCGGCAGGGGTAGCCGCTGAGCGATCCCCAGCACCTTCGGATGCAGCGGAACAAGCTGCAGCGAGCTCGTCTTGCTCGTCCGGTCCAACCGGATGAAGCCCTCTTTGACCTCATGATGGGTCAGGCGCAGCAGGTGCCCACGGCGAATGCCCGTGTAGGCCGCCAGGCGCACGTAGTCGCCCGCCAACGGATTCGGGCAAGCTCTCGCCAGTGCCTCGACCTGCTCAGTCGTCAGGAACGTCTCGCGCGGCTTCTCCGGCAGCAGGCCAATCGCCGCCGGCCGCTCCAGCCACCCCCACTCCCGCCACGCCATCCGGGTGATTTGCCGCAGGATTCGGCCCTTGTGGTTCACGGTGGCCGGCGCGAGGTGGATTTCCTGTGCCTTGATCTCGGCCCACACCTTCGACACCTCCGACAGCTTGCGCCCGTTCGTGTAGGGCATCAGCGCCCTGACATGGGCGCGCGTCTTGTTCGCCGACCGCAACCGCGGCACATGCTCGATCAACCACTTCTCCAGGGCATCGCCGATCAGTCTTTCCGGCTCGCGACCAGCCGCAACGTCTTTGACGGAGGCGAGCCACTTGCGCTCGAACGCCTTGGCGTCTGCGAACGACCAGAGCCGAGAAGTCTTGCGATACGTTCGTCCGCCGTATCCGATGGTGACCTGATAGTGGCCGTTGGGGCGCTTGGTGACTGGCATGTCCTGACCTTGCATTTTGCCAACCATGCGTTCAGGTCAGCGGGGTGAATCCGATCCGATTTCGGGCCTTGTCCGAGGCGGCAGGCTGCGAGCTGGCCGGCGTCTATCGCCCTGCGGAGTGTCTTCGTGGAGCACTCGCAACGGTCGGCCGCCTGGGCGAGGGTCATCAATTTCTCAGCCGCTCCCATGGCGGACTCCTTTTCGGGTAGTCATGCGAACAGCTCCGGTTGGATGGGGAGTGCCGGCGGCGCCGGGCGGGGCAGGGTGGCGGCGCGGCGGCGAGCCGCCTGAGCCATGCGGAACATGCACGAGAAGCCGTGCCCCGCCTGCCGCCTGGCGCGCGCCTCGCCGATCAGCACGCGCGCTGTGTGCTTGGCCTGGGCGGTCGAGTCCATCAGGCCACCTCCGGATAGCAGTCCATGTAGGCGCCGATCACTTCGGCCGCGACTTGCGGGACGATGGCATTACCGCCGGCGCGCAACTTACCCACTCGGGCGGGAACCCCATGAGCCAGAAGACGAAGGCTGGGTTCAACGCGCCGGGCTTTTCCGTCGTGGCCAATGAGCCATCCCGCTCCGGCCCAGGGGGAATCACATGCGTTGCCACGTCCGCAATACCGATCTGCGGGTCCGTCGGCTTGCGTCCGGACATGATCGGTGGTGCTGCCTTGGCATCCAACACCGCTACCCCGGGTGTAGGCCACAGCGCTGCAAGCACATGAGCTCGGATCGCAACCAACCCGGCCGAGTTGCCTGCCTCGTTGTTCCCGTTCTTCGCAGGCGCCAAGGACGTGGGAGTCGGCCACAGGCCGGCGATGCGCGGATCGTCCGCTGGCGCCGAGACGTTCACCACCACCGTGGTCAGCGATTCCTGCGATCCCTTCGAATCGCCCCGCCGGCGCTGGTATCCGAGACGCGCTTCGTGCGCCATCGGCGTGGGCCACAAACCAGAGGCGGTCGCGCCGGTGGGGCGCGTCGACGGCACAAGCCGGGACAACGGACGCCCCGCAGGCGTAGCCGATTCCTTCCAGATCAGTGAACACTCCGTCGATCCAGTCCTTGCCAACCGCCGCCGCAACCTGCTCTCCCATGAGGACAGCGGGCCGGCGGGCACGGGCGAGCCGGAAAAGGTGGGGCCACAGGTGCCGATCGTCAGCCTGGGCTTTTCTTTTACCCGCAACGGAGAACGGTTGGCACGGCGCGGAGCCGGTCCAAAGTTCACGGTCGTCGGGCCACCCAGCAAGTCGGGCTGCGAGGGACCACCCGCCGATGCCGGCGAAGAAATGGCACTGTCGGTAGCCGGCGAGGTCTTGGGGCTCAACATCGATGATGCTCCTGGTATCCACGTCGCCGGCGGGGATCAGGCCGGCATCAATGAGGTTGCGCAGCCACTGCGCGGCGTAGGGTTCGAACTCGTTGTAGTAGTTCACCGGTCCTCCCGCAGCCTGGTGCGCCGGTCACGCGGCGGCTTGACGGTGGCCAGGGTGGCGGGGGCTTTACGGTAAAAACCCAGCTCGTTCAGCGCCGCCTCGATATCGAAGTCCTGCGCGCTTTTGTCGGCAGTGCCGAGCAGCAGAACTGCGAACTGCTTCCCACTTGGGGGCTTGAAGGTTCCAGTGACCCTGCGGTCATCTCCAAAGGCAACTTTGTTGAATGAGGTCTGGAATGTGCAGTCTCCATTGAACAGGTTCATTCCCTCACCCCCGGCGCTGCATCGCGCTGGCCGTCGATCAGAGCCGGCTGGACAGGATGCTGGGTCCAATGCGTGTGGTAGCCGGGCCAGTCGCTATCGTTCGGCGTGCCGCACCATGCAGGTTCACCTGCCCAGTCCCGCCCACACCAGGCCCACCACATCACGTTGCCGTCGTCCTCGTGCCATTCCGCCAGCGAGCGGGCGATCAGCGGGCGCGGCTGCCCCAGGTCGATGCCCTGCGCGGGCGGGGCGCGATAGACGGGCACCACGGTGCAGTTCTTGTAGTCCCGGTGTTCCGCCGCGACGCCCGCTTTCGTGGTGAATGATGCGGGCGCGTGTTTCCAGTCAAGCACAAAGCCATACGGCACCTGCGCCCCCGGCTGGCGGGCGGCGAGGGCGGATCGAATCCGCTCACGGACAACAGGGCTTACATTTGCGACCTGAATGCCGTGTTCGTCGTAACAGATGGCCTCGACAACGGCATCCAGTGTATCCCCCTGCACCTCGCCAACCTGCTGATTGCCAGTTGCGGCGAGGGCGGCGGCAAGCGCCTCCATCCGGGCCAGCCCTCCGAACTGCAAGCCCTCAGCACCAGCTGTGTAGGCATCGGCAAGGGCATGAACGATGACCTGCCCCTGCTGCTCGGCCAGCTCTGCGAGCTGCGGGTCCGGTGCCGCGTTGTTCTTTTCGTTGCTCATGCGATTTGCTCCTTGGCGGTGCGCCACTGGATGGAGAGGGTTTGGCGTTCGGCGCGATAGCTGAAGCGCCGCGGCGTGGCCGCGCAGGCCAGCCATGGGAAGCGCTGGTGCAGAGAGGCCAGAAGGTGGTGGCTGTTGGCGTGCCGCAGGTGGCCCTGGTAGCTGGCAAGCCGCGCGCGAAGATCACGGAATGCAGAAGGGCGGCCGCGCAGCTTGTTGCCGTCGACGTGCACGCCCTCCCACTCGGCGATCGCCTGGCGTACGTGGCCGACGACCCGCTGACGGGCGAGAGTGTGCGTGGGGTAGATCACGTAACCGAGGAAGTCGAGGCCATCGCTCAGCCGCCGCAGGTGCTGCTCGGCCTTGAGGCGCAGGCCCAGCCGGTCGGCCAGGAATGCCTCGATCTGATCGCGCCAGGCCGCCAGCTGCTCGCGGTCGTGGTGGAACAGCACGAAGTCGTCGACGTAGCGCAGGTAGCGCTCGGTCTTGAGCTCGTGCTTCACGAACTGGTCGAGGGCGTCCAGGTAGACGTTGGCGAAGAACTGGCTGGACAGGTTGCCGATCGGCAGGCCACGCCCGGCCGGAGCGTTGACCAGCCGCTTGTGCGGCGGCACCTGCGCCAGCTCGGCCTCGGTCGCGCGGTACTGGACGCCGGCATGCAGCGGCGACCGGCGGAGCAGGGCGTGTGTGGCCTTTTGCGCCGTAGTGGACAGGCCGCGGCGCTGCATGCGCTTGCGGAGCATCCCCCACAGCGTCGGCCGGTGGATGCTGTTGAAGAAGTTGGCCACGTCCAGTTGCAGGTAGTAGCCGCCACCCTGGCCCGAATGCACCTGCCGGCTGAATTCCTGAGCCCGGCGGACGGCGGCGTGGCTGCCGCGGCCTTTTCGGTTGGCGTAGCTGTCATGGATGAAGGTCGGCTTCCACAGTGCCTCCAGCTGCGGGACCAGCCAGTGATGGACAACCCGGTCGGCGAAGTCCGGCGCGTGAATCTCGCGCGCCTTGGGCCGGGTGGCGATGAAGCAGGTGGACGGGCGCGGCGACCAGGTGCCGCCGGCCAGCTCACGTTCGAGCCGCAGCAGCCCATCGGTCCAGCGCACGTCGAAACGGAGCTGGTTGAAGCTGGGCACCTTCTGACGGCGCGCGCGCCGCCATGCCCGGTACAAATCCTGCAGCGAGACTTCCCCCTGAAACTCACCGGCACGACGCACGGCCAACGCGAACCCGTTGTTGTTGCGGTGGTTGTTGTTGACGTTGCCGTTGTTGAAATTGACGTTCCACGCGGACGCCGAGGACCAGGCGGCCGCCTCCCCATGAACTTTCGACCCGTCAGCGCATCCGTGCTGGTAGCGAAGCTTCGTCATGAATTGGCCCCCGCAGAGGCGCCATGGGTACTCAGTTTCTTGCCACGCTGCGCGACGCCATTGGCTTGCGCATTCTGGGCTTGGGGGTTTGCCAGCCGGCGGCGCCAACCGCCGGCCTGTGCGCCCAGCTCTTCAGCCAGGCGGATCAGCATCTCGAACTGCCGGAAGCTGCGGAACGCCTGGAACAGCTTGGCGGCCTGCAGGTGCTGCTTGAGGTCATCGATGTCCCACACCAGCTGCCCGACCCACTTCGACTGGTTGGCGCGGTCACGCCACGCACGGTTCGCAGTGCTGTTCACCGACATCATCTGGCGGCGCAGGTCCGACCCGATCATGTAGCGGTGGTAGCGCGGGAACTGCCGGACGGCCTGCTCAATTTCGAGCAGCAACCGTTCGCAGGCCTTCAAGATTGGCGGAAGCTGGAAGCGGGAAGTCATCGATAGGCCTCAGCAGAAAATCAAATTACTGACCGGCACGACGCACGGCCAACGCGAACCCGTCGCCGCCGCGGTGGTAGTAGTCGACGCTGCCGTTGCCGAAATAGACGAACCACGCGGACGCCGAGGACCAGGCGGCCGGGGTCTTCGTCCAGTACCAGTCGTTCTGGATGTCCTGGAAGAAGTCGGTGTTTATGGCCGGGCTGTAGCGGCTGCGGTCGATGAGCAGCTGCAGCTCTTCGATGGTCGGCAGGTCCCAGTCGCTGTGGCCAGCCAGGGTCAGGGCCTTGCACGCTGCCTCGCACTTCTCGTGCGGCACGTCAGTGGCCACCACGCTGGTGGCGCTGAAGGTCAGGCCGTGGTCGGGCAGGAAGACGGCGACATGGCCGGTGGCGTCGTCGGGCAGCTGCGCGCCATCGGCGCCGATCTTGATGAACTTCGGGTTGCTCATGTGGTGCTCCTGGTGGTTACGGGGTGGTGATTAGGTACTTCGGGTCGATGTGCCAGCCAGCCTCGCTGGCAGCCAGCAGCCTCAATTCGTTGGCGTCGAAGTCGTCCAGCCCAAGGTGGGCGATGGATGCCTCGACGTGCTGCGGCGGCAGCGGCCTGTCCACGTTGAACAGCGCATAGACCGTGTGCTTCGAGACGCCCCACGCTGCGGCTAGGTGCTGCATCTGCTGGCCTTCCTCGCGCAGGTGCCGGCGGAGGTGGTCGCGGACGGTGCGCACGTCGCGCGGGTACTGGATCGGCCGGCCGATCGGCGATTTCGGACAGACGAAGGGATGTCGGTTGCTCATGCGGCCGCCCTGATCCCGGCCTGACGCTCCAGGCGCTCGGCCTCGGCCGTCAGGAACTCGTAGCGCTCGCGGGCGGTGAAATAGCCCTGATCGCCAGCGCCCAAGGCGTGTTGCGCTGCCTCGCGGTGCTTGGCCGCCAATCGGGCCGGATCATGGTCGAAGATGTCGAGCTGGCCTTTCATGCTGGACTCCTGTGTGTGGGTGCCGGCGTTGGGGAACCCGGCCGGCGCGGGTGTCGCTGCCCGTGGGGAGCGGGCAGCAGGGGATCAGGCCGCCAGCGGTTCCTGCAGCTGACGGTGGAAGGTGTCGACCAGGTCGGCGAATGCGCGCAGGTCGCGCTCCATCGCTTCGATGTACTCCTCGTCGCGCGGGACTACCCTCAGGAACAGCTCCTTGCCGATGGTTGCGAGGGCAGGGCAGTACAGAGCGAAGTGCCACTTCGTCCGGCCCGTGATCCACATGCCGCCTTGCACCTGGTCCATGAAGTCGCTCATGTCCTCGGCGAACCACAGCTTGCGGATGCCCTTGGCGGACACCAAACACTTGATTTCGAGGCCGGTGTCGCTGCCGATGAACCCGTCCGCCGAGGCTCCGAAGATTCCCGATTCGTCCGTCACGAACCCGACCTGCTCGACCACACAGCCGGTTTCGATTTCGTGGGTGTAGCGCGCCGCCGGCTCCAGCTCATGGCCTCGCTCCATCTGCCAGGTCTGGTAGCCCTCGTCCATCAGCTCGCCGCTGATGCGCTCGAACGCCAGCCGGAACGCGTAATCCTTCGCGGCCTCGGTGAAATCGCCCTTGTTCGGGCCGGACTTCAGGCGCTCGCGGGCAACCTTGAACATACTGGCGGTCACCACGCCGCAACGGCTCTGAAGCCACTCCGGCGACCCCTGCGGATGCTTGAACTCGCGCATCACTCCACCTCCACAGCGCCGGCCTTCTCGGCCTCGCCCTTCAGTGCCTCATGCCCAGCCAGGCCGATCATGGCGCGCTGCTCCTTGGACAGCTTTGCCCACGCATCGGCATACGCTTCGATCCCGGCAGACGCGATGTCCTGAAGGCTGGCGTACAAGTCGCGTCGCTCTTCGGTGTCCTCCGGCTCGGCGGTGATACGGCTGGCCACGGTCTGCTTGCGATCAGAGCGGATGACCTCGCCCTCGATGATCCGCTCGGCCTCGTCCTGCTCGTAGATCCCGACGAAACCGAACGCCAGACGGGCGCACTGGATCATCGCCTTGTGGCGCAACATCCGGCGCGGGTGCGACTGCCACGGGCCAACACCGTTACGGCGGCACTCCGCCATGTACTCAGTCACGCGCACCGGCCGGCTGCGGTCCTTGCGGTAGATCGAGCAGGTGCAGCTTTCATCGTCCTGCTCGAAGTCCATGCCGTCGAACTGGTTGTGCGAGTTGATGATCCGCGACCAGCCGTCCACGCCGACCACCGGCACGATCCCGTTGTTCTTGTCGGGGAAGGCGTAGATTTCCTTGGTCCACGGGTTCAGGCCGTACTGGTTGGCCACCACCAGGAGTGCGGTCATCTGCGCATCACTGACCTGGCCCTTGAACGCAGTGGCCTTCAGGACTGCGACCAGTTCCTGCGGGTCGGCGGCGCCCATGCTCAGCGAGCTGGCGAGATTGGCTACTTGGGAAACGACGAGGGAAGTCATGGCTGCTCTCAATACTTGATGGAAACGGCCGGGATCTTGCCCAGCGCAATGGCGGTGACGACGGCCTTGGCCGCTTCCGCGTCGATTCCCTCGGCGGTCAGCGCTTCGACGGCGGCGATGTTGATGCGGCGGCGGTGTGCCTTGTTCTGGGCTTGCCGGGCCTCCTCATCCGCTTTCCGCTTCGCATCGGCCTTTTCCTTCTCCTCGGCAGCCAGGCGGGCGCGCTCGCGCTGCTCAGCCTCGTGCTGAGCCTTCTGCTCGGCCTGCCGAACGGCCTCCTCTTGGTCGCGCTTGGCCTTCTCGGCGGCGGCCTTCTCGCGGGCTTCGGAGGCAGCAGCATCACGGGCGGCCTGTTCCTTCGCAGCAGATGCTTCGCGCTCGGCCCGGGCAATCGCTTCCTGCGCCTCGCGCTTGGCGCGCTCTTCCGCTTCCCGCTGCAACTGGGCCTCGCGCTCGATTCGGGCTGCCTCGGCCTGCTCAGCGGCGACGCGCTTGCGCTCAGCCTCCTCGGCGGCACGAATCGCTTCTTCCTTGGCGCGCAGCTCGGCCTCGCGGCGCTCCAGGTCGGCGATGCGCTGGGCTTCGGCTTCCGCCTTGGCGCGCTCTTCGGCCTCGATCCGCTCGCGTTCGATGCGTTCCTGCTCGGCTTCCCAGTCGGTCAGCGGCTTGCGAACCTCATCGCGCAAAGCGTCCAGCGTGTCCCTGGCCTTCTTGCGGGCCGCGTCGATGTCGCCGGTCTGCTTCTTCAGGTCAGCCACCAGCGCCTTGCCGGCGTCGTCGATTGCCGTCTTCGAGCGAGCCACCTTGTAGGCCTGCGAGGCGATTTCCTTGCGGCTGGCGACTGTGGTCAGGTCCGGAACCAGGGTGACCGCCTCGGCGCGGATGCGCGCCAGCAGGTCGTCCAGCCCGTTGCCGGTGAACACTTCGATCGCGTTGACCGATTCGATGGGGATCAAGTCACTCATTGCACGTCTTCCTTGGGCAGATTGATGCGGACCAGTGGCGCTGAGCGACGCATGGCGCGGCGGTGAGCCAGATGGCGGGTGAAGGCCGGCCACGCTTGGCGGACCTCAGCCCAGCAGCGGTAGGCGAAGAACATGGCCCCGACACCGCCGATCAGAACGAAGCTGTCGGCATTGGTGATCAGGGCGCGCAACACCACGGCGGCGCAGAAGGACGCGACCAGGGCGCAGAGGAAAGCAGCGGTCAGATGGCGCATTCGTCGTCTCCTTGTGCGCACACGCCGTGGTTCGTCTCGTCGGCGTCTATCGGGTCGATGGGTGCCAGCGGCTCAGGCCTCGGGATGTCGGCGAAGAGGCGGGCCAGTTCGGTGAGCGGGGTCATTTAGCGATCCTCGATCTTTCACGGCGAACTGCCGATCTCGCTGAGGCCTTCCAAGCCGACCAAGCGTTTGCGACAGCGGGTTCGGTGTAGGTGCCCCACCTCCACGCCTTGTGCTCAGGTATCGAACCTTGCCGCCTCAGCCACGATTCGAATCGGTCACGCTCGGTTTCCTTTCGCTCGCGTCTCACCACACAACTCCTTGCACCAAGAGGGAAGCCACTGCGCCGAGCGCCATGAAGGTCAGGCCGAACGCGCACCAGAGAGACAGGTCGATCAGGGCTTCGCGGCGGGGGTTGAGTTCGCTGTTCATGCGCCGCCTCCTTTGAGAACGAACGGTCCGCGCCATTCGAATTCATCGCTCATGTCGGATAGGAGGCTCCATTCCGAGTGATCGCCCTCGCTTGTGCTCTCGTGCAGGTTGTTCACGAGTTGCTTCTTGTCCCGCTTGTCCTTGCTCACGGCGACTACAACCGTTGCAACCACTTGGCGATTCTTCGGCACGAAAAGATTGAACCCTCGGACCTGATAGATTCCCGGCGTAGTTGGCTTGCCCTGAGACCACCCGTCGTTTGCGTTCATGCAGCCCCCAACGGTTCATCACGGAACTGCCGACGCAGCTTCTGTGCCGCAGCCACCACTGAGGAGCCACGATCACCCCGGCGCTGTGCTTCGCGAAGCTGAGCAAACAGTGGAGCGGGGCTCAGCCCAGCGGCCAGGACGTTGTCGCGGACCGTCTGGAAAGAACGGAATTCGAATACTTGGGCGCTCATTCGTAGGTCCTCCCGAGAGCCATCGCGGCCTCGTAGTCAGAGTCATTTCCGGAACGGTCCTGGCAGTCGTCGATCAGCTCTTGCACATGGCGATCCATGGCAGCTCGGTAGACGCGGAGAAGGGCAGCGGAGTCTTCTTTGGCAAGGGCCGCAGCGATTGCCGCTGACTCTTCGTCGTTGGGGCATAGGTCGCCAACTACCTTCGCGTTGAAGGTCAGTGCGGCCACCGCTTCAGCGGTTCGATCAAGGGCGTAATCGCTCATCAGCGGCCGGCCTGAGCCGTCGTGGTCGATCCATGCAGGATTGCCGTGGTACATGGCTCAGGCCTCCTCGTCGCGCAGATGCCGCGCCGGGTCGTACTGGGCGTAGAACTCCGCGTCACGGTCCGGCTGGCCTTTCATCAGCGACCACAGCTTCCAGCCGCGATAAACGCAAACCAGCACCAGGAGGGCAATCACTGCGGCGAAAAGGTAGATGGCTTCCATTTCGTTCCCCTTGATCAAAAAGGCCAATCACTGACCGGCACGACGCACGGCCAACGCGAACCCGTCGTAGTCGCGGGGGCCGTCGCTGACGCCGCCGCTGCTGAAATTGACGACCCACGCGGACGCCGAGGACCAGGCGCACAGGTCGGAGGTCCAGAACCAGCCGCTCTTCGGGAAGTCAGGGAAGGCGGCGGTATCGATCGCCGGCTCGTGGCGGGTGATGTCCACCAGCGTGAGCAGCTCGGCGCGGGTCGGGAGGCGCCAATCCTTGTGGCCGGCAAAGTCCAGCGCGGCGCAGGCGTCGATGGCCTTCTGGTGTTCGAACTCGCCTGCCAGCGGCTTGGCGATCCACTCGAGGCCGGTGGACGAATCGATGACGGTCAGCACGCCGCCGTGGGTCTGGGTGAAGCGCTGCTGGTTCTGTGCGGTCATGGCTCAGGCCTCCAGCACGGTGAAGGACGGGCCGGTGTAGACCGGCGACGAGGTGCGGATGCCGTAGACCAGCGAGAGGAGGCGCCCACGGTTTTCGTCGGTGATCGCGTCGTCGAAGTAGGTCGGGCGACGGATGGCGGCGTTGGCGGCTTCGGCAACCGAATCACCGATCAGGTCGGCAGCGCGGTAGTCGGCGATCAGCTGGGTGGCGGTTGCGATGTTCATCTCGTTCTCCAGCCCCGCCTCGTTGTGAGGGTGTCTTGGGGCGATGGAGAGAGATTAGCGCCACTGATATTGGGCGTCAATAGGGGCGCTAATATTCAGTGGAAATAATTTTCTGAACGGAGCCGTTTCCGTTCATTCATAGCTGAGAGCAGAAAGCCCCACGCTGGGTGGGGCAGTTGGCGTCAGTAGCCGTAGCTGGACCGGCGCTGGGTGGTCGGCGGCGGCGGGTTGTAGGTCCGCGCGGGCGGCGTGTAAAGGCTATTGTTCTGCTGCTGATAAGGGTCCACGGTCCCGCGCTGGCCGGTATAAGGGTTGTAGTTCCCCTGCGTGGAGTAGTTGTCCTGCCTAGTGGCGTTCGGTGCCGACCGATAGTGGCCCTGCACGTAAGAGCCGTCGGCGCGGGTGTAGCCGTTGACATACTGCTGCGCCGACGCATCGCCGACTATCCCGGCTGCGATCAGGGCAACAGTGACTGCTGCGATCTTCAGTTTCATGCGTATCTTCCTTGCGTAAGGGGCGATCCTTCTCCCGGCCGTTGCCCCTGGCGGACGGGTGAAACTCAGTCGGCCCAGCCGCCAATCCAGTGCACGCGGCCAATGACCGTAATTGGGTTTCGCTTCGAGTCCATGGGCTTCGGCTTGCGCCAGTTGTGGTCGCCGTGCGGGTTGTCGCTGGCGAAGTACACGCCCGCGTCTAACACCATGGCCCGTTTCACGAAGTACTCGGGGTTTGCCATCCCGTCGACCTGGATGACGTAGAGCACGCCGTCGATTGGCCTCGTATCCGACGTGTCGAAGAGAATGGCATCGCCGTCCTCGATCGTCGGCTCCATTGAATCGCCCTTGCCGTAGTAGATGGCCAGAGGCTTGTTGTAGATGCCGCGCCGCCTGAGGCTCGTCTTCTTGAACTTCAAACTGTGCGTCTCGGCGTACTCGACAGCCTCGGCGCCGGCCCCTAGTCCGGCAGCCTGGGAGTAGCCGGTGACGCTTGCCCAGTCGTCGTCATTGACGGCGGGGGAGTGGAACTGCTGTTCAGGTAGATCACTTCGGATGTCCGTGTCCTCGATGCCAAGAGCTGCGCAGAAGACCTTCAGGGTCCGGTAGTTCATCGGGATTTTCCCGTTGAGGTACTGGCTTACGGCGCCCTGGGTGATGCCCAATTCCTCAGCCAGCTTTTCCTGCGTGATCCCGAGTCCACGAGCCCGCTCCGCCCACACCGATTTCAGCTTTGCAGCCGCGGCGATGTCGTACTTGGTGGGCTTGGCTCTGCGCGTGTTTTCCATATGAGGAACGCTAATTAATGCGTTCATGATTTGCCAGCAGTGCCACTATTGACCGCAGTATCAGTGCCACTCATACTCTCGCCATGGACATCCCTACCTACCGAAAAGAGAAGGGCCTGTCTCAGGCGGCTTTCGCCGCTCTGTTGACGGAATCGGGCTCGCCCGCCACGCAGAGCCTGGTCTCCCAGTGGGAGAACCGCGAGACCTCGATCAGCGCCGAGCGCGCTGTCCAGATCGAGAAGGCCACCAAGCGTGGCATCAGCCGCGCCGACCTGCGTCCGGACCTGTTCGCAACCACTCGTCGCAAGAAGGCCGCCTGACATGGCCGCTTCGTCCCTGATCTGAATCTCCATCTGGCCGCTCTCCGTTTCGGTGAGCGGCCATTTTCACGACCAAACAGGGGAACGCAGGGGAACACGAATACCCCAGCGTTCCCACCAACGAGATAACTGCATGAAAAGTCTCACGATTACCTACGAAGATGGCCTCACCCGCAATCGAACCCTCCGCGAGCACATCGCCAGCAAGGTCTACAGCGGGGCAGGGGTGACGGCAGTCGCCGGCCGCCTGGATATGGCCCCTTCGAAGCTGAGCGAGAAGCTCGCCGGCGCAGACAGCGGCGGCAAGCCCCGCGGCCTGTCGATCGATGACCTGGAGAAGTACATCGCCGAGACGCGCGATGTCTCCCCGATCCACTACCTGATGGAACGGTATCTGATCACTCCCGAGGCCGCGACCGCCGAGGCCATGGCCGAGCTGCAGAAGCACCTCGAAGCCCTGAGCGGGACGCTCAACAAGCTCGGAATCCGCTGGCCGTGAGCGCACCCGCCAAAAACCACCCGTGGCGTGCTTTCAACCCCGGGAGCCTGAAGTCCGGCACCGAGAAGGCCCGCGCCGATCGCGTCATCCCGCTGCACGCCCGCCCGATCAAGGGCTGAGGAGCTGGCAATGAACCATCCCGCACGCACCGCCGATCCCAGCAGCAGCCACGAGGCCGCTGCGCACATCGTGTCGTCTGGACTGCAGGCCCAACAGCACTCCGTCGCCGCGTCTGCCGTACGAACTCACCCGGGCCTCACCAGCCTGGAGCTGGCGCGCGCCACCGGCCTTGACCGCTTCATGCTCGCCCGGCGCCTGCCGGAGCTGGCTCGCAATGGGCTGATCGTGCGGGGTGCCGTTCGCAAGTGCTCTGCCAGCAACGGACGCAACGGCTGCACGTGGTTCCCCATCACCAGCCTGACGGACGATGCTCCGCGAGCCGCCTGAGCCATGAACTACTACGAGCACCACATCGGCGACTACGCAGCAGCGACGGCCCACCTGTCGCTGCTGGAGGACGCGATCTACTCGCGCCTCCTGCGCCGGTACTACCTGCAGGAAGAGCCGCTCCCGGTCGAGGTTCGCCAAGTCGCGCGCCTGGCCGGCGCACGGTCACCTGAAGAGGTGGAGGCAGTCGAAGTTGTGCTGGCCGAGTTCTTCGTCCAGGAGGCTGACGGCTGGCACAACAAGCGCGCCGACGAAGAAATCGAGCGCTACCAGGCCAAGCAGGACAAGGCCCGCGCCAGTGCGAATGCCCGGTGGAGCAGGGACGCAAAGCCTCCGGAATGCGGTCGCAATGCGGACGCAATGCAAACGCATAGCGAAGGCAATGCTCTCCAGACACCAGACACCAGTAACCAAACAGAAGAGCAAAAAGCAGGAGCGAGGCGTTCGCCGAACGGCTCACGTCTCCCCGACGGATGGGCGCCGTCTGCCGAGGACATCGATTTCGCTGTTGCCGAACGCCCCGAGGTCGACTGGCGCGCGGAGGCGGAGAAGTTCCGTGACTACTGGCACGGCGTCGCTGGCGCCAAGGGCCGCAAGGCGAACTGGCACAGCACGTGGCGGAACTGGATCAGGCGTGCCGACGCGCCGCGCGGTGCTCGTGCTGGGCCGGGGAACGTCCAGCAGATCGGGAAAACGGCGCAGGGCTTGATGGCATTGGAGGATTTCGGAAATGGCGGACTGGATCAAACGGGAAATTTCGGAGGGGCTGAAGCGCTTGATGTGCTTGGGCCTGGAGCGTACGCCGGCAGCGGAGGTCATCCAGCTGACCGCCGCCGTCTGGCTGGAGGCAATCACTGAGGGCCGGCAGTACGACGCCCAGCTCGACACGCCGCGGTTCAAGCGTGGCTTCGCCGTGCTGTGCCGCCAGCGCAAGACCTGGCCGACGCCGGCGGACCTGCTGGAGGCGATGCCGCCGCGCGAGCAGCTGGTGCTGGCCAAGGTTCCGATCCCCGCGAATCCCGAGCGCGCCGAGGCGGCAGCGGCGGAGCTGGGCTGGGGCCTGCGGTCTGGCCGCAAGGTCGGAGGCCGGCAATGAACATCCAGAGGCTCCAGAGCCTGGCCGACGGAATCCCGCCCGCGATGCTGCAGCTGACCACGCGCACGGTTGTTGCCGACGTGATGGCGGTCTACCGCGTGTCGCACATCACTGCCGAATCGATCGTGGAAGTGGCGAGGTTGCGGCATGGCCGGCGGTGACGAAAAGCGCAACGCACACCAAGCCGGCCGGTGGATGCGAGAAGCAGCGAAGGGCCGCGAGTCGGTGCCGATGTACGAAATGGGCCCAGACGGTCACGAGCTGCGCAAGGCATGGCAGGCCGGCTGGGACGAACGAGACAGCGAGATCAAGAGGGAGAGGGCGGCGTGAAAAAGGCACTTGTCTTCATCGGAGGATACGTGGCGGCGAACTTGGCATTGGCCTTGTTCTTCGCCTTCGTGTCTTGGTTTGAATCCCCGGCTACGTGGAGGCCAGAATCCAGATTCATAGTCGCCTTCATTTGCACAGGGGCGGGCCTGGCTCTTGGAGCTATTGGCGCTGGAGCAGTCAAGTCCAAGCCGAGCTGCGCCGATCGCCCGGAGGTGTCGCCGTGACCGACAAGCGCCTATTCGCGGCCCGCCGCGACAACCCCCGCCTGCCGCTCGTGATCGACGGGGCAGTAGCCGAGATCCGCCGCCGCGTGCTGGACGGGGAGGACTTCGACGTAGAGGTCCGCGAGCCGAAGCGCACGCTCGACTCGAACGCCTGCATGTGGGCGACGTTGGCCGACATCGCGCGCCAGGTCGAGTGGCCGCACACCAAGAGTGGCGAGTGGAAGATCGGCCTGATGGACAGCGACAGCTGGAAGGCCGTCTTGACCGCAGCGTTCGAGCAGGAGACGAAGCAGGCCCAGGGCATCGGCGGCGGAACGGTCATGCTCGGTGCCCGGACCAGCCAGTACAGCCGCCGGAAGATGGGCGAGCTGCTGGAGTTCGTGCATGCCTTCGGCGCTGAGAAGGGCGTGAAGTGGTCCGCCCGCGCGCAGGACGAGATGGCCGACTTCGGGCCGGTAAGGAGGGCTGCGTGATGTTCGGTATTGCAGAGGCGTTGGCTGTGGCGTCGTACCAGCAGGCAGCTCGGATAAAACGAGATGATCGCGAGCGTGAAAGGCTCGCCGCAGCTGGCCTTGCGCCTATGGAGGTCGAGCAAGTGATGCTTCGTGAGCGCGAGGTTTTGGCAATGGAGCGCCAAGCTAACGCAATGGAGCGGGCAGCGGACAGGAAGCCGCATGGGTGGTTCCGATGAACTACCGCGACCGCAGCCTGCTGGACCTCGCGTATCAGCTCGACTGCACCCTGCTGATCGACGGCATCTGCGAGGGCGGCCCCGGCGAGCCCGCGCACAGCAACCAGAGCCGCCACGGGAAGGGCGGGGCACTCAAGGCTCATGACTGCTTCTTCGCCAGCGGCTGCCGCAGCTGTCACCGCGAGCTGGACCAAGGCCGCCGCTTCACCCGCGAGGAGAAGGCCGACATCTGGCAGCGCGCCCACGAGCGGACGATGCTGCAGCTCTGGCAGCTGGGGCTGATCAGGGTGGCAGCGTGATCGTCCTGCCGTGGCCGCCATCGGTCAACCATTACTGGCGCTTCCACGCCGGGCGCATGCTGATCTCCGCCAAGGGGCGCGCCTACCGGAAGGATGTAGTCATCGTCGCCGGCGCCGCATACAGGCTTGGCCACGCAAATGTGAAGGTCAGAATCAACGCATGGGCGCCAGACAACCGCCGCCGGGACGTGGACAACCTCCTAAAGGCGCCCCTCGATGCCCTTTGCCACGCCGGGATCTACGACGACGACAGCCAGATCGTTGAGCTGAGCATCCGCCGCGCTGGGCTGGACAGGGCCAACCCGCGCCTGGAAATCACGCTGGAGGCCGCATGAAGAGGGGCGTTTACAGCGTGGAGGCCGGCCCTCCGAGAAACAGCGCCAATGTGGCCATTCGAACCGCATGTGCGATCTCCAAGCGTTACAGCCGCAGGCTGCCGACAGTTCAAGAGCTTCAAAACGACTTTGGTATGCACCGGGCCACTGCCTACAGGTGGCTTGCCGCAATGAAGGACGCCAATTGGGAGATGCAAAATGGCTGATGTTCGAGAAATGCTTGGCCGTCTCAACCAGCAGACGGTCAAGTTTGACACTGGCCGGGGCGGAGTCCCTGAGCTGACCAATCAGGACATCGCCGCGGCTCTTGCCTTCATCCCGGCAGGGCTTGGGCGGGAAGTGTTCATCTCCTGCCATTGGCCGGATGGGGCCGCGCTGAGCCGGCGCCGCATCGATGCCTTGTTCAACCATCTGGCGTTGACCGAGTGGCGGAAGCGGATCAATCGAGCCATCGATGCCAAGGTGAACTACGGCCTGGCAGTGGCAATTCGCCAGTGGCAGCGGGCCGAGACTGCAGAGCAGCGGGCCGAGGTCTACCGCGCTCAGGTGGCTCTGGACAAGGCGCGAGAGGACCAGTGGCCTGAAAGCCTGCCGGAGATCCTGCCCAGTCTGCTGCGGACCATCGTGGAGGAGATCTCGTGCCCGAGGAACTGTGGGGCCTGCAAGGGACGCGGGACCATTCTCGCGGGTGAACTGGTTCGATCCTGCGCCGAATGCGACGGGACCGGGCATACCAAGAACAGTGATGGCTGGCGGGCAAAGAAGCTCGGGAAAGACCCCTCGAACTTCCGGCGAGACTGGAAGCCCTGTTATCAGTGGCTGTTCGACCGGGTGCGTGACGCGGAGGCCGAAGCCGCTAGGCAGATGACTGGCGCCATAAGCAGAGAGGCGGCATGAGGTCGTGACCTGACCTTGTTTTAGGTGTCATCCTACGCGCGACCAAAGTAGCCCCTGCGAAAGCCGGGGCTTTTTCTTTGCCCGCTTCCCCGACCAGATCAACTCTCGCGCCTAGCTGGCAGCGGGGCGGGCGCCTATTGGAGACACCATGGTGAGCACCGAGACTGTCGCGGCCGCCATGGGCGCTGGCAAGTACGCACTGGCGCTGGAAGAGGCCTGCATCCGCTTCGGCATTGTCACGCCGCTGGAAAAAGCCCACTTCCTGGCTCAGGTCGCCCACGAGTCCGATGGATTCAAGACGGCCGCCGAGTACGCCAGTGGGGCGGCATACGACACCGGGTCGAAAGCAGCCAGGCTGGGCAACACCCCAGAGGCCGATGGTGACGGTCAGAAGTACAAGGGGAGGGGGCTGATCCAGGTTACTGGCCGCTCAAACTACGAGTCATACAGCCGCTGGAAATACGGCGATGGTCGCTGTGTCCGAAACCCCCAGATGCTGGCCGATCTTCCTGATGCAGTAGATGCCGCCGGTTGGTACTGGACGGTGGCTCGCCCTGGCATCCCAGCGATGGCGCGTGCCGACAATTTGGTCGGCGTGACCAAAGCAATCAACGGTGGCACGAACGGCCTGGCAGATAGAGCAAAGCGGCTTGATCAGGCAAAGAGGCTCTTCGGACTGTGATGGACGCTGATCCCACGACCGCGCCGTGGTGGCTGGCCGGCGGTGCCGCAGCCCTGTGGATCGCCCGCGAGTTCATCGGAGCCGTCCTGAGCCGCAAACAGGACAAGGCCGAGGCTGAGGGCAGCGTCGCCCTGCTTGCAGGGCTCACCGCACGCGTCGAAGGTCTGGAGGCAAGCCAGCTCAAGCTGGGTCAGCAACTCGCCGACGAGATGAAGCTGCGCATGGCTGCTCAGGAGGAGGCGCACCGGCTCCGGCTGCGTGTTCTGTCCCTTGAGGCGTCCCTGCGTGGCCTTGGCGCCGTGATCCCGCCTGAGGTGGCCGCATGAGCATCCTGTCCCGCGCCCTGATCGTGATCGTTCTGGCCCTGAGCCTGATCGCCATCTGGCAGCGCGGCTCTGTGGCCAACGCAAAGAGAGAGCGGGACAGTGCGGTCGTGGCCAAGGAGTCGGCCGAGATCGAACGAGACAACGCCAAGGCCATCACGGCCATTGAGCGCCAGAGGGTGGCACGGGCCGAGCAGGTCGCCGCCCAATACGAACAGGAGAGGCAAGATGCGGAGCGCAAAGGGTCTGCTGTGGCCGCTGGGCTGCGCAATGGCAATCTCCAGCTGCAGCAGCGTTGGCAAGGTTGCGAGGCCGCCCGAGTGTCCGATCTTGGCACCGGTATCGCCCAGCCTGATGCTGGCGCCAACGACCGAAGCGACAGTGCGGGCCGAATTGTTCGCGCCGCCGCCCAGTGCGACGCCCAAGTCCGCGGTCTCCAGGCCCAAGTGAGGGCTGACCGTGAGTAGGGCGACCAAGAACTACGTGTCCGCCTACAAGCGGGGCGTGGTCTTCACGACATCTCTCTATGCCAACGAGTCGCGAGAGCTGGTGACGGACTTCAACTCCATGCTCGATCCGGGACAGTCGATCACTCGCGCTGTGTGGGACACCTTCGACACCGTGTCAGCCGTAATGGCCGATCCGCAGATCGAGGGTAGCGAGGCGAAGGTGCGTATCTCAGCCCAGTACTCCGGCAAGAGTCGTATTCGGCTGGATGTGACCCTGAGCAATGGGAACACCTATTCAGCGTGGCACGTGATCCGCGTGCAGAGCGCCCCCTATTTCAACAATCAGGGCTGGGTGATTGGACCCCAGCGCCTGGAAGTCAACGTGTGACGTATGAGTGAACAAACTCCTAAAGATGGCCGGGAAAGGAATGTCCCCAACGGCGGCAATGGCCGGCCCAAGGGAACGCCCAACAAGGCCACCAGCAAGGCGCGAGAGGCGATCGCGCTGGTTGCTGAGGGCATGGCCCCAGAGTTTATGGGATGGCTGCAGCGGACCGCTGACGGCGACAAGGAGAACGGCATCAAGCCGGACCCTAAGGGCGCTGCGGATATCTACCTGAAGGCCATCGAGTACCACATCCCGAAGCTCTCGCGAGTGGAGGGGCATGTCAGCTCTGGTCCTGAGATGACCCATGAGCAGTGGCTTGACTCCCTCAGCCGTTGAGTCCATGCGGAAGCTGAAGGAGGACTTCTCCTTCTACGCGCCGAACTGCATGTTGATTCGGAGCAAGGGCGGGGCGATTCAGCCGCTGAGGTTCAACAGGGCGCAGCAGTACATCCATGAGCGCCTGGAGCAGCAGCTGGCCGAGACTGGCCGAGTTCGAGCGCTGATCCTGAAGGGGCGGCAGCAAGGGTGCTCAACCTACGTAGCTGGGCGCTACTACCACAAGACCACGTGGCGCCGCGGGGTTCGGACCTTCATCCTGACCCACGAGGATAAGGCGACTCAGAACCTGTTCGAGATGGTGAACAGGTATCACGAGAACTGCCCGCAGTTCGTCAAGCCCAGCACGGGCGCGGCGAATGCAAAAGAGCTGGTATTCGACAAGATCGATTCGGGCTATCGCGTTGGCACCGCCGGCAACAAGGGCGTTGGCCGATCGATGACGGCTCAGCTGTTTCATGGGTCAGAGGTGGCGTTCTGGCCCAACGCTGAGGCACACGCTGCTGGCGTGCTGCAGGCGGTCCCGGATGAGGAGGGCACAGAGGTAATTCTGGAGTCCACCGCCAACGGGGTAGGCAACTTCTTCCACCAATCGTGGCAGGAGGCTGAAGCGGGGATCAGTGGGTTTATCGCGATCTTCGTCCCCTGGTACTGGCAGGAGGAGTACCGGAAGGAGCTGCCGCCAGAGTTCGTTCCGTCCGATGAGGAAAAGGCCTACGCGGCCGCCTACTCGCTGGACTGGGAGCAGATTTACTGGCGTCGCCTGAAGATCGTCCAACTCAAGGACGCAAACCTCTTCAAACAGGAGTACCCGGCCACCGCGGCTGAGGCGTTCCAGATGTCCGGGCACGACAGCTACATCAAGCCAGAGATCGTGGTGGCGGCCCGAAAGCTGGAAAGGGAGCCGGTTGGCCCGCTGATCATTGGGTTGGACCCGGCGAGGTTCGGAGACGATTCAAGCGCCATGGTGGCTCGTCGCGGCCCGAAGGCCTGGATGGTCGACAGGAAGACCAAGTGGGACACCATGCAGGTTGCTGGCTGGGCCAAGAACGTCATCGACCAGCAGAAGCCTGCGCGCATGTTCATCGATGTTGGCGGCCTCGGGGCTGGAATATACGACCGACTGGTCGAGCAGGGTTATGGCCCAGCTCCCCGCGGCAGCGGGATCGTCTCGGCTGTCAATTTCGGCTCCGCGCCGATCCAGCCTGCTCGCTACGACGAGAAGGGGCAGGAGATGGGCGGTGGCCCGGCAAATCGCCGCGCAGAGATGTGGATGGCGTCCAAGGAGTGGCTGGAAAGCCCTTCAGGGGCAGATATCCCTGATGACGACCGACTGCAGGCAGACGCCTGTGGGCCGAGCTACCGATACGACTCCAGCAGTCGAGTGATCTTGGAGAGCAAAGAACAGATGCGCGCCCGAAACGTCGCTAGTCCGGACGCATGGGACGCGCTTGCCCTCACGTTTGCCGAGCCAGTCGCCCCGAAGCGGGAAGCGGCCTCGCTCAACTTCGAAACTTCGTGGAGCTGAAATGTCCGATCTGACGCCAGACGATCCGCAGTACGCAAAGGACCGCCCTGGCATTGATCAGGACGATCTGCACAAGGAAATGCTGGATCGGCACCAAATCTGTGCCGACTACTGGAATCCGAAGTACCAGATGGCGCGCGATGACATGCGCTTTGCCTTCATGCCCGATGACCAGTGGGACGAGTGGATGAGCGAGCGCCGCAAGGGGCGCCCCATGTACACCGTCAACAAGCTGCGCCAGGCCATGAAGCAGATCACCAATGACCAGCGGCAGAACAGGCCTCAGGCGAAGGTGAGGGCGGTAGAGGACGCCGATGCCGACTTGGCAGAAATCCGGCAGGGCCTGATCCGCAACATAGACTCAACGAGTGACGCCGATCGCGCTCGGGACACGGCATTCCAGTTCGCTGTGGGCGGCGGTTTCGGCGTCTGGCGGATTACGACCTCCTACGAGGATGACGGTGGTTTTGACCAGGTCATCAAAAAGGAGGAGGTCCCCGACCCGTACTGCGTGTTCTTCGATCCCTCCGCGCAGTCGAAAGATCGCCGCGATGCCCGCTATGCCTTCGTGGATACCACGATGGCCCGAGGTGAGTTCAAGGAGCGCTGGCCTAAGGCGGAGATCGTCTCGGTCAAGAACAACCTCGATCAGCCCAACTGGTGGGGCGACAAGGATGTCACTGTTGCCGAGTACTGGTACAAGCAGGTCGAGGATGTCGAAATCGTCCTGCTGTCCTCTGGTGAGACGGTCGATGCGGACAGCCTGGACTTGATCATGGATGAGCTGGCCGAGGCCGGCATTACCATCCAGCGCCGGCGCATGTCGCAGCGGACCAAGGTGTATCAGTGCATCGTGTCTGGCACCGAGATTCTGGAAGGCCCGACGGAGTGGCCGGGGCGTTTCATCCCGCTGGTTCCTGTGTGGGGTGAAATCCTCCGCATGGAGGGCGAGGACCACTTCTTTGGCGCCGTGCGCTTCGCCAAGGATGCCCAGCGCATGTACAACTACGAGCGGTCGGTGATGATCGAAATCATCGATGACCAGGGCTATAGCCCGTGGCTCATCACCGACGAAACCGCACTTGAGAACAAGGGCCAGTGGCAGAGCCTTCGCACCAAGCGGCCGCCCGCACTGACATGGAAGCCAGACCCGTCTATCCCAGGGTATGGCCGTCCTGAGCGCCTGCCAACGCCGGACTTCCCTGCTGCGTTGGCCAACTCCGCGGCGATTAGCTCTGATGACCTGAAGGCCGCAACAGGCATCTACGACGCGAGCCTGGGAAGCCGTAGCAATGAGACCAGCGGGCGCGCGATCCTTGCCCGCCAGCGTGAAGGGGATGTGGCGAATTTTGACTACATCGACAACCTCGCATTCGCAGTCAAGTACGACTTCGAGATTACGAACGACCTGATCACCGCTGTCTACGACACGCAGCGACAGATTCGGATCATCGGAGACGATGGGGCAGAGAAGATCGTTGCGGCAAACAAGGTCGTCATCGACCAGCAGACGGGTCGGGAAATAATCCTGAATGATCTGTCCAAGGGCCGATTCGACATTACGGCCACCGTTGGACCCAGCTTTGCTACCCAGCGCTTGGAGGCGGCAGAGGCCTTCCAGCAGCTCAGCCAGACGCAGGGCCCGTTCGGCGCCATTGCGGCCTACAACTTCGTGAAGAACTTGGACCTCCCGCAGAACGAGGAGGGAGTCAAGGCCATGCGCCGAATCTTGGTGCAGCAAGGCTTGCTTGAGCCGGAAGAGGGCGAAAAGCCGCCGCAGCAAGGCCCGACTCCCGACCAGATCGCTGCCGCCGAGAAGGCTCAGGCGGACGCTGCGGAGTCGATGGCAAATGCCGGCAAGTCGCAGGCGCAGGGCGCCTTGGCCGCTGCTCAGGCAGAAGGCCAGGCTCTAGAGAATCAGGCGGCACAGATCACGTTGAGCGCTGCAATGCAGCCTCTGGTGTACGTGCCGCAGAACGCGTTACCCGCACCGGGCGGATTCCCGGGCCAATTCGTCTGAGGACGCAGAGATGACTGAAGAAGTGAGTAAGCCGGGCCCGGTCGATAACAGCCACCGTGATCCGGCGTATGCCGCGCAAGCCCCGAAGGAAGAGCCCAAGCCGAATGCTGAGCAGGAAGCCCAGCAAGACGCCGGTTCTGACAACGAAGGTGAGCAGAACGAGTCCGAGCAGTCGGCAGCTACGGAAACTGATGACGCCCAAGCAGCACCGGCCAAGCCGCGTGGCGTGCAGAAGCGTCTTGATGAACTGACCCGCGAGAAGCACGAAGCACGACGGGAGGCCGAGCACTGGCGAGAGATGGCGATGCGGAACAACCCGCAGAAGCCTCAGGAGCCGGTGCAGCAGGTAGAAGGCCAGAGCAGCGATGAGCCGACCATGGAGTCGTGCGAATTCGATGTGCCGCGCTACACGAAGGAATGGCACAAGTGGAACAAGGAGCAAGAGAGCAAGGCTGAAAAAGCCGCCAAGGCTCAACAGGCGGTGATTGAGCGTCAGCAGAAGTTCCAGGCAAGTGCAGCTGATTTCGCTGCCCAGGTGCCTGACTTCGGCCAGCTCATCACCAACCCGGCTCTCCCTTTCACCGATGCGATGTTTGAGGCCGTAACCGAGACCGACAACCCCGCGGCGGTGGCCTACCACCTGGCGAAAAATCCCCAAGAGGCAGCCTCGATCGCAGCGATGTCCCCGGCAGCTGTTGGCCGCGCCATTGCCAAGATCGAGTCCCAAGTTGCTGCAGGCGAGACCGCGCGTCAGCCCACTCAGAAAACCGTGACCCAAGCCCCGCCCCCGCCCACGATCCTCAGTGGCACCAAGACGCCAAGTAAGAAGCTGGACGAGATGTCCATGGCCGAATATGCGGCTCACCGTGCTGAAGAGAGAAAGGCGAAGGGCCTCCGACCGTAATCAGAGGACTTATGGCAAACCAACTTCTCACTACTGACATCATCCTGCGCGAGTCGCTGTCCATCCTGCGACAGAAGCTCACGTTCCTGCGCCGCATCAACCGTCGCTACGACGACCGCTTCGCCATCAATGGCGCGAAGGTCGGCGATACCGTATCCATCCGCGTTCCGACCCACGGCAAGACCCGCCGGGGCCGCGCTATGGATGCCGGCGACATGGTCGACCGCGTCGTCCCCCTGACCATCGCCAATCAGGATGGCGTGGACCTGATCATCAACAGCTCCGATCTCACACTGAGCATTGATGACCTGCGTGAACGCTATCTGGACCAGCGCATCAGCGATCTGGCCTCCGCCATCGAGGCTCAGGTCATCACCGATGCGCTCAAGTCCGCCTACCTGACGGTGGATAACCCCGATGGCGTGCTGAGCTTCGAAGAGGCCCTGCGCGCCAACAAGCTGTTGTCGGACCAGAACGCACCTGCCGATCGCTTCATGCTGACCAACACCACCGGCACCATCCAGGTGGTCAACAACGTCAAGAACCAGTTCAACTCGCAGAGCCAGATCGGGCGCCAGTATGAAGAGGGCCTGATGTTCCGCTCGGCCGGTTTCGACTGGTACGAGACCAGCACCATGCCGACCCAGACGCTGAGCGCCGCCACGGGCTATCTGGTCAACGGTGCGAACCAGACCGGAAACAGCCTGATCGTGGACACCGGCGCTGGCGCGTTCAAGGCTGGCGATCGCTTCACCATTGCGGGTGTCTTCACCGTCAACCCGGCCACCAAGCAGAACACCGGCACCCTGCAGACCTTCGTGGTCACCGCAGACAAGGCGGCTGGCGCTGGCACCATCGCGATCTCGCCCGCCCTGCTGGGCCCGGGCAACGACAACCAGACCATCAGCGCACTGCCGGCTGACAACGCGGCCTTGACCTTCCAGGGGGCGGCCAACGGCACGGGCGTGAATCTGGCCTTCGCTCGCGACTTCGTGACCTTCGCCACCGTCGATCTGCAGATGCCGCCGGCCGGCACTGCGAAGGCCTCGCGGATGGAGTTCGATGGGCTGTCCATGCGCATGGTGCAGGACTTCGATACCCGCAATGACCAGATGCTGTACCGCCTGGACATCCTGTGGGGCTCGGCGGTTCTGCGTCCGGAGCTGGGCGTGGTTATCCCGAACGACATCACCAAGATCAGCTAAGAGGACGATCACATGGCAATTTCTCAAGACACCATCGGTTACGCCGTCCCGGAAACCTCCGACGGCACCTGCGTTGGTCGCAATGCGACCTCGAAGGTCGGCTTCTTCGGCGCAACCCCGGCCGTCCAGCCTGCAGCTCTGAGTCTGGCAACTGTCACCGCGGCCCAGTTGGCTACCGCGCTGGCATCGCTGGGCATCATCAAGACCACGGCCTAAGTCCAAAATCCAGAGCCCCGCCGTTCTGGCGGGGTCTCTGCCAGGAGATAGAAATGGCTGAGAAAAAGCACGCCAAGTACCTCGAGAAGGATGGCGATACCAAGTTGTTCCATGGCGATGACGTGGATCAGGCCCTGAAAGATGGCTGGGCAATCGCCGAAGGGAACAAATCCAACGGCGAGCCGTGGAACCCGGAAGTTCGTGACGATGAAGTTTCGATTGCGGACGCCCAGGCTGAAGTGGTCCGCTCCAACCAGGTCCGCCAGGACAAGGTGGACGCTCAGGATGAAAAGGCCGAGAAGGCCGAGAAGTCGAAGAAGTAACCCATTGAAGGGGCGCTCTATGCGCCCCTTCTCTTTAGGAGATGCCCGTGCAGGCCATTCAACACATCGCCAGAGCCATGCGCCTTCTGCGTGTCATTGACGCCAATGAAGCGCCAGAGGCCAAGGAGGCGGAGGACGCGCTGATGACGTTGAACGCCATGCTGCGCCGCTGGGAAGCCAATGGCGTGTCGTTGGGCTGGAACAATATTGCTTCCGTGACCGATGAACTTCAGGTCCCTGAAGAGGCCGATGAGGCAATTTCATTCAATCTCGCGGTGCGCTTGCGCCCCGAGTATGGCGTAACGCTTGAGCCCGACGTTGTCCAGACGGCACGCGATGGTCTGGCATCTCTGCGCCGCGACGTGCTTATCGCAGAGCCGCTTGCGCACGATGACTGCGGCTATGGTTACGACACCCGTTCTGACTCTTACTATGGTGGCCGCCCCTAATGCGCGCCAGCCCCGTAGACCTGATCGGCGGTTTCTACGCCGACGACTCGCTGCCGTGGTCGTGTCAGGACACCGTGAACTGGCTGCCGGTGATGGCGGAGGTTGGCGGAACGCGCACGCCGAGCAAGCTGGCGACGCCGCCGGGCCTGAAGCCTTACCAGAACATCGGCACGGGCCCGATCCGCGGTATGCACGATCTAGAGGGTGGCCGCTTCGTTGTTTCGGGGCGATATCTGCTGAGGATCGACACGAACGGTGTTGGGGTTCCCGTAGGGATCATCCCCGGCGTTGGCCGGGTGAGCATGACCCACAACCAGTTCAAGACCGGCTACCAGCTCCTGGTGGAAAACGGGCAGGGTGGCGGTGGGTACGTCTACGACTCCAACACCAAAGCCTTCGGGCGCATCACGGATGAGGGATATCCGGGATCGATCTCGTCGGACTACCTTGATTCCTACCTGCTGGGCGTGGAACCGCAAGGTCGGTACTGGTTCCACAGCAATCTGGCCGATGCCACGGACTACAACACGCTGGATCGGTACGAATCCGAGGCATCCCCGGACAAGATCGTCGGCCTGGCCGTGAGCCAGCTCGAAGTGGTGGTGTTCAACCAGCGGACCATCGAATTCTTCTACAACTCTGGCGGGGCGACCGGCACCTTTCAGAACCGCCGGCAGTCCATCACCCGCGGCTGCGCATCGCGCCACACGATCGCCAAACTGGACAACACCCTGTTCTGGCTGGGCGACGACGGCATCGTCTACCGCTTGGAGGGCTACTCGGCTCGGCCCATCTCCACGGGCCCGATGCACCGCGCATTCGCTGGGAAGAACTGGAGCGAGGCCTTCGCCCAAGTCTGGGAGGACCGCGGCTTCAAGGTCTACTACCTCACCTTCCCAGACGGTATGACCTTCGGCTATGACGTAGTGTCGGGCCTGTGGACCCGCCGGCAGTCGTTCGGTCTGAATCGTTGGCGCCTGAGTCACATCGTGAAGTGGGGCGACAAGTGGTATGGCGGCGACTTCCAAGACGGGCGCATGTGGGAACTGGATTGGGGCTATCTACTGGAGGGCGATCAGCCGCTCATCGGGGAGCGTGTAACCCCCGTTCTCGCTGACGACCAAAGCGACCTGGTGATTCCTAGCGCTGAGTTGATCTTTGATACTGGCCAAGGGCCTGAAACCGTGCCGGCCGCCTTCCCGAACCAGCCGCCACCGCCGTCCATTACCGGTAGCCCTCCCCAAGGCCAGATAGGCGTTGCGTACTCCTACCAGTTCACTGTCGACGGCACTTTCCCGCCACTCACGGTTTCCGACGAGGGCGGCAGTCTGCCGATGGGGCTATCGATTACCAATAGCGGACTCCTATCCGGCACTCCGCTCGAGAGCTTCAGCGGCAGCATTCATCTGCGAGTGAATGATGCCCGCGGGATGTGGTCAGTTGGCAGTTTCGAACTGACAATCCTCGGCCTGCAACACTGGAACGCAGCCGATAAGGCTTCGAGCGTCGTTCTTTCGGACGATGACCGAGTCGCTGAAGTGGTGATCCCGACTTTCCTCGGTGGATTTGGTGGTGTGAGAGGTGTTCAGTCTCGCAACGCTGGGCGGTATTACGTCGAGTTTGAATGGACGCGCTACACCTCAGGTTTCGTTGGATACGTCGGGCTGATAACTGGGGTGGGAGATTTGAGCGCTGACCCCCAGACCCAGTCTGATCTAACTGTAGGCTGCAGGCAGACGAATCAGTTCAACATCGGAGGAACCAACACTGCCACTGCACCGCCAACAGCCGCTGGGGTAAGGGTGGGGATTGCAGTAGATCTTGGCTCGCGCCGCGCTTGGATAGCGGTGGATGGGGTATGGAAGCTTGGCTCCTCGCCCGATAACACTCCCGGAGGCCTGTTGGGTGCCGCAGTCCCTGCCGGAGCAATGTTCCCGGTGTTCTACTCGGCCGACAACAGCGGCGGCCTTTCTCACCAAATGCGTCTGATCGTTGAGGGAGCTCAGCAGATGTACCGACCTTCGGGCTTCCTTTCGTGGGGAGGCATCTAATGGCCGACACCGACCACTGGGTAGATATCTCCTACAGCAAGGACGGCGGGCGCAACTGGAGCAGCGTGCGTCGCTACTCGCTTGGAAAGATCGGCGAGTACCGCAAGCGCATCCGGATTCTGCGTCTTGGCCGGGGCCGGCAGTGGGTTTTTCGGATCACCGTTTCCTCGCCCCGCAAGCGCGACTTGCTCGGCGCGGTCGTAACCGTGGAAAGGACTGACGGCTGATGCTGATTATTGATGATGCCCCCCTGGACGCGCAGGCGCTCCGGGCGGCGGGGCTGTGCGCGCCGTATGTGGATTGGCCGGGCCATGATGGCCAGGTCTACAAGCGCGTGTGCCTGACCGAGATCCCTGGCCTGCAGGATGCGATCGAGGCTCAGCTGGGCCCGGTCGAGATGCTGGGCATGGCGTACCGGCTCAACTTCAACCACGAGCTGCCCAATGCCGCCATCCATTCGGACATGGGCTGGGGCACGCACGCCGCGGTGCTCTACCTGAGCGAAGGCCAGGGCGGCACGGCGTTCTGGCGGCACAAGGCCACCGGCGCCGCGCGCATCGAGCCGGGCGACATGGGCCTGTTTGAACAGGTCTGCCACGACTGGGACGACGCCAGCAAGTGGGACCAGGTCGGCCTGGCTGAGATGAAGCTCGGCCGGCTGCTGATCTACGAATCCGCGCTGTTCCACAGCCGCTGGCCGTTCGAGGCCTTCGGCACTGATCACGAATCCGGGCGGCTTGTGGCCGTCGCATTCTTTACCCCGAGGGGCTGATGACCACCATCCGCAAAGGAACTCTGGCCGACGTGCCGGAGATCGTCCGCATGTCCGCAGCTTTCTACCCGACCACGCATTACGCCCAGTGGTGCGACATGGACGAGGAGACGGTTGCCGATCTGGCCTCCAGCCTGATCGAGAACCACATCTTCTTCGTGGCTGAGGACGGTGGGCGGCTGATCGGCATGGTCGGCCTCTTCATCATCCCCTTCATGTTCAACCGGCACGCCACATCCGCCGGCGAGGTCGTGTGGTGGGTCGATCCGGAGGCCCGCGGCTCCCGCGTTGCCGCCTCGCTGCTCCAGGCAGTCGAAAGCGCATGCCGCGATGCCGGCGCCGATCGCATCCAGATGGTGCACATGCCCAACAGCCCGCCGCAGGCCGCAGCCCTGTACGAGAAGTTGGGCTACTCCCGATCCGAAATCAGCTACACCAAGGACATCTGACCATGGCCGCAATCACCGCAGCAGCAGTCGTTGCCGCAGGCAGCGCATACGCCGCCAACCGCCAGGGCGCGGCCCAGAAGAAGGCAGGCAGGGCTCAGGCCAGTGCGGCCCAGCAGACGCTGGATCAGCAGCAGGCGCTCTACAACAACGCCGTCGAGGGCGCGCAGCCCTATGCGCAGGCCGGCACCAATGCGCTCGGCCAGTTGGAGGCAGTGAACCGCGGCGATTACTCGGGCTTCGAGAACGCTCCGGACTACCTGTTCGCGCGCGACCAGGGCATCCAAGGCCTCGATCGCGGTGCGGCAGCTCGCGGCGGCCTGTATTCGGGCGGTGCTGATGCTGATCGCATGGCTTTCGCCTCCGGCTTGGCCAGTCAGAACCTCGGCCAGTACACCAATCGCCTCATGGGCCTGACGCAGCTGGGTTCCAATACCCAGCAGTACCTCGGTCAATTGGGCCAGAACTACGGAAACCAGTACGCAAACGCCATGGGCATCAAGGGGCAGGCCAACGGCATGGTGGCGAGTGCCGGCGCCGGCGCACAGGCGGGCTACGGCAGTGCGCTGGCGGCCGGCGCGGGTGCATACCTGGGCGCTGGTGGCGGCGGAGGTGGGGGCGGCTTGTCGGGCTTCATGGGCAACACCGGTGGTACTCAGCAAGGAAGCATGAGCGGCTTCGGCAACAACCTTCCGAACTTCATGGCCATGGGCCGCAACTCGAGCTGGGGTGGCTGACATGGCAGATTTTCAGCAGAATTTCCTCGCATCGCTGCAGGGCGGCCTGAACATCGGCCAGCAGGTGCGGGGCGTGCAGGACCGCAACAAGATCAACCAGCTAGCATCGCTGGCCTATCAGGCCCCGGCAGCCCAGCGCCAGGAGATCCTTGGGCAGGCCGCCGCGGTGGACGCGGGCCAGGCCGGCGCGCTTGATCGGCAGCTCGGCAACAGCGACGACCAGCGCAACAAGACGATGGCCAACATGGCGCAGCTGCTCGTGAACGCTCCGGAGCAGGCCCGCGCCGGCCTGTACCAGCAGATGGTGCCGACGCTTTCCAAATACGGCCTGCAGGACCTGCCGCAGCAGTACGATGCCCAGACGGCTCCGATCATCGATCAGGCGGCACGGTCCATCTATCAGGCGTACAGCGGCGGCAACGGCGCATCGGGCGTCCAGTCCACCTACGTGGACAACAACGGGCAGCGCGTGGCGATCATGCGCGATGGCTCGACGCAGATCCTGGGCGGTAACGATGTCGGGGCAAACCAGCAATCCATGACGATCGACGTGAACGGCACCCCGACGCAGGTCACTTTCGACCGCCGCACTGGCCGGTACACGAATGCCGCTCTTGGTGCCCCGGCCCAGCAGGCACCCCAGCAGGCTCCGCAGGGCGGCTACCAGCAGATCAATGGCCAGCAGACCTACATCGATCCGAACCTCCCCCCTCAGGTGCAGCAGCAGATTCGTCAGTCACTGGCCTCGGGCCAGGAGCCGCCGACACAGATGGCGTTTGCCGGTCAGCCCCTGGTCGGTCGCCGCGCCGAGGATCAAGCCGCCGCAGTGGAGTCCGCCAAGCTCGGCGTCCAGCAACAGTTCTTGCCGCAAGAGCTGGGCATGCGCACGCAGGCCGCCATCCAGCAGGCCGGCGGCACCACGCAGGCGAAGGGGGAGGCTGAGGCCCGGCTTGATGCGGTCCAGAATCTGCCGCGCGTCATGCAGGAGTCTTCCAACGCCGTCAACCTGATCGATCAGGCGCTTCGCCATCCCGGGCTCGCGACCGCTGTCGGAGCATCCGGACGGGCCGATCCTCGCAACTACCTGCCCGGCACGGATGCAACGGATTTCAGAGTTTTGCTCGACCAGATCAAGGGCGGCACGTTCCTGCAGGCGTTCCAGAGCCTGAAGGGAGGCGGTGCTATCACTGAGGTCGAAGGCACCAAGGCGGAGCAGGCGATCGCACGCCTCAATCGTGACCAGAGTGAACAGGCTTTCCGAGAGTCATTGCAGGATCTTCGCGAAGTGGCACAGGCCGCCATTACGCGTGCCCAGACCAAGGCGCAGGCAGCGGGTGGCGGAGCGCAGGGCCAGACTCAGCGCACCGTAGTGCGTACTGGCATGTCCAACGGACGCCGCGTCGTCCAGTACAGCGACGGGACCATCGACTATGGCAATTGATCCGTCCACCGTCGTGTGGGATGACGCCCCCGCGCAGCCGGTATCGCCGCCAGCCCAAGCGCAATCCATTGACCCAGCCACGGTCGTATGGGATGACGAAGGCCCCGGCGAGACGCTGAACATCGATATCGTAGGGGGCAGGCGCGAAAACGCGCCGCCGTCCGCGCCTGCTCATCCAGGTCCGCAGGTTGCGCCCGATGGCTGGGAGTACGGTGCAGGGCGTGACCTGGCCTTCGGCGCTCGATCTGTCATCCAAGGAGCAGGCGGCCTGCTGGGCGCGGTGGGCGGCGATGCCTTCAACAACTATGTGGCCAACCCGATCGCTCGCCAGTTTGGCATGCAGGAATCTGGCTCGTACCGCGATGAGGCCAAGGCGCTGGCGGACCGTATCGGCCTGCCCCAGGCTCAGACGGATGGAGATCGGGTTCTCGGCGATGTCGGCGAGGCGCTGACTGGTACTGGTCTGACGATGGGCATTGGCGGAGGCGTCAATGCGCTGGCCAACCTGGGGCGCGGCGGCGCGGCGCCAGTGGCAAACCGGCTCGGCACTCTGCTGACTTCCCAGCCAGGGCTGCAAACGGTGTCGGCGGCCACCGGGGCGGGTGCATCGTCATCGACTCGCGAAGCAGGCGGCTCGGAGGGTGAACAGCTGCTGGCAGGGCTAGCTGGTGGCCTTGGACCGGGCGTGGCCGGTGCTGGCGGCGTTGCCGCGCTTCGAGGCGCAGTGCGCGGTCGATCCGGCGAACAGATGCGCAACCGCTTGGCTGACTTCGAGGCGCTCGGCACGACGCCATCTGTGGGGCAGGCATCGGGTAATCGACTGGTTCAGGGCGTGGAGAATGTCCTGGCTGGCGGGCCGACCAGCGCCGGTGTGATGACCCGGTTCGCCGAGCGGCAGGCTGACGACATTGGCGAGGGTCTGCAGAACATGGCTGGCGACATCAGCCGAAATCCCAGTGCCGAGCGGGCAGGGCGCGCCATTGAGCGCGGCGTGGACACCTTCAACAACAACGTCGGTGCCACCCGACGAGCGCTGTACTGGCAGGCTGACCAGTACATCCCGGACAGCACCCCCACGCCGATGCGCAACACGGTCCGCACCGCCACCGACCTGACCACTCCCGACCCGCTGGCGCCGGAGACGACCGGCAACCTGATCCAGCCGGGTATCGCTGCGCTTCGTGAAAACCTTGAGGCCGACTTGGCCGCGAACGGCGGCAATCTTACCTATAGCGCGCTGCGGCGCATTCGCTCGGAGATCGGCGAGCGCATCGGCGGGGCATCCCCGCTCAATCCACCTGCTGACATCCGCGAGCTGAACCGCCTGTACGGTGCTCTTTCCGAGGACATGCGCGAGGCTGCGCGCAGTCAGGGGCCGCAGGCCGTGGCCGCGGCGAATCGCGCCAACAACTACACCCGTGTCTCTGCTGAGCGCCTTGATGCTATGCGGAGGGTGGTGGAGAAGGTAGGCGGCCCGGAGAAGGTCTACAGCGCTGTCATGTCTGGAACCCGCGACGGCGGCACGACTCTGCGCTCCGTCATGCAGTCCCTGCCCCCAGACGGCCAGCGCGCAGTGACGGCAGCTGTCATCCGGCGCATGGGCATGGCCAACCCTGGCGTGCAGGATGCGGCGGGCGAGGTGTTCAGTGCCCAGACCTTCCTGCGCAAGTGGAACGATGTCAGCCCGGAGGCCAAGCGGGCTCTATTCGACCGCTTCGGTCAAGACTTCAGCCGCGACGTGGACCGGATCGCCAATGTGGCTCAGAACATCCGTGATGGCTCGCGCGTTTTCGCGAACCCGTCGGGCACCGCGAATCGCGCGGCGGCAATGACATACGGCGCGTCGCTGGTCGGCAGCCTTTTTACCGGCGGCACGGCCCCGCTGGTTGCGGGTGGGGTGGGCAGCAATTTGTTGGCTCGCACGATGGTGAGCCCAACAGCGGTGCGATGGCTTGCACGCGCCACGGCGTTGCCGCGCGGCTCTATCCCCGGCGCCCTCAATGCAATGCGCGTGGAGGCAGACAAGACGCAAGATCAGGACTTGGCAGAACTGGCGACTCTATTGGAAAACCGCGCAAAGGAAGAGGACGGCGCAACCAACAATCAGTAAAGGCAGACCGATGAGAGCGGGCGCAACCCAAAAGTCGCTCCCGGACGACGCAACTTCTTTCTCGTGCTCCTTCTGCATCCAGCCCTTCGGCTGGCCGCCCACGTTGGAAAGATCGAATTTCGGCTTGCTCACGGCGGAGCCTCTGGTCGTTAGATCGCCGAATCCTACCACCGCCGGGGGTTTGCGGGTATTCGGCACCCTATAAGGGCCAGAAGACGCTCGATTTTGGAACGCACTAGGGGAAGCAGCCTGCCTGGGCCATTTCAGTACCTGTAGAGCAAATAGTCGGGAAACCGACCAGCAACACCGGCGACCATCACCTTGCCGATACACCAAAACTGCTGGGTTTACTCAGTAGGAGCTACGCTATACCCGAGGGCAGTGTCATCGCCCCATGATCTATTTCCACGTCGGCCGGATCCCCGGTCGGGCGGGAGACTGTTGCCCAAAAACGGCGAAGGGCCACCAGTTCGCACCTGGTGACCCTTCATTGATCCACACGTGTATGCACCACGGAGGACTATGAACAATCGTACACCCAAAACGCACCTTGGAGTTAAAGGGGCCATGAGCGAAGAAGGCGCAGACCGGGCCGGCAACAGGCTGGCTCACGCAGCGGTGATCCTGGCCTACGGGCTGGCAATCGCGGCCGTCATTGCGGCTATCAAATGGTGGTAGCCGCCACCCACACAATCTGAATCCATAAGGCCCGCCTCGAGCGGGTTTCTTTTTGCCCGGAGACACCATGAGCGGACGTTTCTACGACCCGAACCCCACATATTTCGACCTGCTCATCAGCAACCAGCCGGTTGCCGGCGGCTTCCTGGCGTTCTTCGAACAGGGCACCAGCACGCCGAAGATGACTTGGTCGGACCAAGGCTTGACCATTCCGAACACGAACCCGGTTCCGCTGGATTCGTCCGGGCGCGCCAACGTGAACATCTGGCTGAGCGGGGCTTACTCGGTGGTCCTGCGGGACTCGCTGGGCGCCGTGATCTGGACGCGCGATGTGAGCGACGGCGCGGCCGGCGGCCTGGCCATCCCGACGCCGCTGCTCTCGGGCCAGTTCCTGACCAACGACGGCTCGATCCTGTCGTGGGCCTCGATCCTGCAGCCGCCGGACCCGACTGGCTCGGACGGCTACTACCTGACGGCCAACGGTGGCGCCTACGTCCTTACGGCGCCCCCGACCATCCCGACGCCCAACTACAGCTTTGGCGACAACTTCACCAAGATCGGGACCAATCTCGACCAGTGGGGCACCGGCTCTATCCCAGCCAGTGCGGCGCAGATCGCCACCGGCAACATCACGTTCCCCGTCCCGTACCTCACGGTCCCGAACCTGCAGGTCACGATCAACAAGGGCTCTGGCGTCGTCTCGGCGGGATACATCGGCGATATCGGCGTGTCCGCGGTCAGCACCACCGGTGCAACCATTTCCTGGGACTTGGGCATCGATGACACCCGGTCGCAGTACAACCTGACCAGCCCGATCCCGATCATGTGGCGTGCGGTGGGCAAGGTCGCCGCCTGATGGCATCCCCGGCTGACGTACCGCGCATCGCGGAGCCAATCGCGGGGAATGGCGGGCATGTCACCCGGGCATGGCTGGACTTCTTCCTCAAGCTGGCCTCGGCGCAGACTGAGCAGAATCTGGCGGAGCTGTACGCGCAGCTTGCTGCCCGTGTGGCGCAGCTGGAGGACGGCCAGTCACTGAGCTTCCAGCTGCTGGGGCAGGGATCGATCGGCGTACAGGGCATCCCTCAGCCCGGCGGCGCGGTCATCATCACCCTCCAGAACGACGACGACGCGCCCGGCAACACGATGTTCTACGGCACGGGGCCGACTGGCGCGAAGGGCTGGTTCTCCGTATCCAGCACGATCGCCGGCACCACGGACCAGATCGTCAAGACGACCGGCCCGGACGGGGTCGTTACGCTGGGTCTTGCCGACCTTGCGGACAGCGGCGCCGGCACGCTGCAGGCGGTCACGGTTGACGAGAAGGGCCGCGTGACCGGAACTCGCGACGCCACGATCACCGGCACCGCCCAGCAGATCGACGTAGCCAACGGGGACGCCGCTGCGGGGCTCCCGACTCTTTCACTGGCCCCGGAGGTGCTGGACTCGCTCGATCTGGCAGACAGCGCCGTACAGGAGGTTGTGGCAGGCGCCGGGGTCGCCGTGGACAACACGGACCCGCGTAGGCCCGTCGTCAGCGCCACTGGCGGCGGCGGGTTTGTCCCGTACTTCATCCCTGACGGGCAGACGTTCGTTGTTTCGGCCTACCAGCAGGCGCTTTTCACCCTTCCTATCGAATTCGGGACCGGCTCCAGCATCGAACTGGACGGCGTCCTTGTGGAGGTTTCCTGATGTTCGTTCTTACCAATACCGCTGGGGCCTCGGCCACGACCCCACCTGCCAGCAAGACGACCCTGTTCGTTGATGCCAGCGGCGTCCCGTCCACAAAGAGCAGCGGCGGCACTGTGACCCCACTGCTGACCGGCCCCGCTGCCGCAGCTGCCTACCAGCCACTGGACGCCGACCTGACCGGCATCGCTGGCCTCACCTACGCCGCCGACAAGTCGATCTATTACAACGGCTCGGCATGGGCGACCTACGACCTAACTGGCGTAGGCCGCACCCTCCTTGCCGCTACCACTCAGGCGGCGCTGCGAGGTGTTCTCGGAACAGGAACCCCGTCTTCCGCCAATTTCCTGAGAGGGGACGGGGCGTGGTCATCTGAAATTGAAGGCTCATTCTTCTTGACTGGTGCGGCGGGCGGTACTCGCTCATTCAAGATCGGCGCGAGCCGAACCGCAGATGGCTTCTCAACATTTGACCTGATCACGGACAGCACCTACACCAATTACGGGTTCCGAGTGTCCCGCGCTGGCGGTGCCAATGGTGCGACTGTCCTTACAGCGCGTGGCACGGGTGGATATGCCCTTACTACCGAGGAGCAGGGTGGAATTGTTCTTCGTACCAATAACACCGTAGCCCTCAATATCAGTGGGTTCACGCAGAATGTGAGTTGGTCTACAACGCTTCTCCCTGCCGCCGACAACGCCTCCGACATTGGAACCGGAGCCATCCGTGTCCGCACTTACTACGGCGTCAACGCGGCGATCAACACTTCCGACGCCCGCCTGAAGACCGACCCGCGCCAGCTCCGAGACGCGGAGTTCAAGGCGGCATCGGCCATCGCTCGCCTGCCCGCCGTCTGGCGCTGGCTGAGCCGGGTCCACGGTGACGAGAACTGCGAGCCGGAAGGGCGCGAGGCGCGCAAGCACTTCGGCCCGACGGTGCAGGCGGCCATCGCGGTGATGGAGGCGCATGGGCTGGACCCGTTCGCCTACTCCTTCATCTGCTACGACGAGTGGGAGGCGCTGCCGGAGCAGTGGCACGAGTGGGAGGCGCAAGAGGCGGTGTTGGACGACGACGGCAACGAGATCGAGCCGGCGGTCGAAGCTGGTCGCGAGCTGGTTCAGGAGGCGCGCGATGCCGGCGACCGGTACAGCTTCCGCAAGGAAGAGCTGCTGTGCTTCATCGTCCGAGCGCTGGCGCAGGAGCTCGACGGCCTGTCCGAGCGAGTAGCTGCGCTGGAGGCCGCTCGCACCCCCTGAGACGACCGGGCGTATCCTGAGGACATGGACGCCCCAGACAAGCCAGACACCCCCGAATCCGAAGACCGCCCGGACCCCACGAAGCTGGCGCCGGGCTTTGGCCACCTGTTGATGCGCGACACCCGGACCCCTGAGGAACAGCTGGCGGCGTCGCTCAAAGAGTCGGCCAGGCGCTCGGGCAGGGGGAGGTCGAGGTGGTGGGAGAAGAGTGGGGAGTGACGCAATTTCCTGTGCAGTTTTTGTGCAGTCGTTGCGTCAGAAGAGGGGGTTTTGGTCTACCTGCGCCCCATAAGAATCAATAAGTTGCGCTGTAACATGTGACTTAAAATCCGCCGGGGGCAACCCCATGCCGGTTCGATTCCGGCCCCGGGCACCAACGGCCAGTTTCACGCGTTGCCCGCGCAACGCAAACTTTACGCAGACGGCCGCGTGCCACCGTACGCTGCGCAGCAACCCACCTCGGACACGCCACATGGCAAACGCAGTTCGTGCAGGGAAAGCACTGGTGTGGGGCGTGGCGCTGCTGTTCGGCGGCGTGGCCCATGCGCA